>OBLM01000005.1_pt1 | contig 49678 bp, 63 predicted proteins | sample 1519651 | NCBI WGS metagenome assembly OBLM01 (sample SAMEA3235158, study PRJEB22506) | soil metagenome
AACAGGGAAAAGGGTTTCGCCAAAAGAATGGGCATATTCTTTCCAATTCCCTGTTCAAACAATGCCGCTTCGCGGCAAACAATGGAGAAACAACATGTTATTTTCTGCACAAAGCTTCATTCTGAGCGTTTCGCCTTCAGCAGACGAGAAGAAAGCTGGCAATTCGACCAGCGTTCGGATTAACTTGACAGAATCCAACATACCGGAAACGCAAGTTATGGCGAGTTTTATGAGCGGGCAAAGTCCGAGGGTCAGATTACAGGGCGCACTTCGGGAGAACGGAATTCCCAAAGACAAAACGGTCAATCTGAGTTGGGAAAAGTACCTCGGAAATGCCAAACTTTCGCTCGGAATAGTCCCAGAAACGCCGGAACAGATTCTCGAAAGGGCAAAAAGAGATCCGATGTTCCTCAAAGAATTGATGGACCAGTTCAAGATTGGCAAAGAGATCGTCGAATCGGATTCTGAACAAAAGCTGGAAGAACCGAAACAAGAATAAACTGGACTTAACAAAATCGGGCAACTTGAAAGAGTTGCCTTTTTTTTGTCTTGTTTTCTCACGCGAAAAGATCAGGAGACAGATTAGAAAGGAGATTTGGATTCTGTTGTGTTGTATGATTGTTGTATTTGAGGTTGTTATGCCATATATGGGGTAGAAAAAATAAGAGCAGAAGTAATGCAACCGGCTTAGCAATCAATAACATAATAACAATACAACCCACCACTTCGTGGCAAGAGCACTACAGGACATCTATAAGTAAAACTGGCCAAGCTGGACACAAAAAGTATGCTTACTGGGTTGAAAAGATGGACAAGATGTACTATAATAGGATAACAACCATGCAATCACAAACACGGCCAAGCATGGAGTATATTCCGCCAATGTACCAATTTGATACAACCCTTCGGGTTGTCTTACACAGGGAGATTACGATGGCAAGAAGGACTTACAATTACGTTCCAAGTGGGATGGGAGACACAGAAACTTACAACAAGCGCATGGAGCGACACCTTGCTCGACAGAATGGCACTTGGGTTAGGAAGCGTGAAACACCTCAAACACGACTCGCCGACGCCAAGAAAGCCACAAGATGGAATGACTTCCTGCTCGACGCTCCCAGCAAGGCATTGGAAGAAGAATTATACTGGCTCAACAAGCCCGAGCCAAACTCACAAGATCTTTGGATCATTGACTGGATCAGGCACTACTCAATTGGAGGTATGTATAGGATTGAGAATCTTCGTATCATTCGCACTAGTGCACAGGGTAATCCAATCCGCTCCGAGGAGAATATAGATCTCCTGACACGAATGATTGCAGCACAAAGGAAGCTTGGAAATGGCTAAGAAAGACAGAAAGCGGCAAGATGAAGTCGTTACCATCAGAATCAATCCACTGGATTGCATATCCGTCCTGGACGTGCTTGAAAAGCAAGGTATACCGTTAGTCAACCTCTCGTTTAGCCAAGCCGTTAAGATAGTCCTGGCATCAGCCCTCGAAACCTTGCGAGGTTTGAACTATATCCCAATACCAGATGGTTTCACCTACCTCCAGCGTATGGCACCCTTCGAGGAGTACCGGCATAGGGTTGCAATGCTTAACATCACAGATCAGAGTAATCGTCCAGACTATCAAGTCAAGCCTCTATTCGAGGACTTCGACACAAAGCGTCGGCGGAGTCGCTATGAAGAGCTTATGATTAAGCAGCAAGCAGCGCCTGAGTCATTCACAGATGACGCTGATATAGATGAGCTGGCAAAACTCGTAAGAGAATTTGGATAGCCCTTCGGGCCAAAACTGGAAAAACTGGGTTGCAATCTTGCCCGCGTTGGATTATAATTGATTCTGGCGCTGGCCCTTCGGGCCACCCACTCATGGCCTCTGGCCAATCACAATGGAGGAACAACAAGTGTACACTACGCAGAACTTCCGCACCAAGCGTGCGCTGCGCGAAGCGGTGGCCTCCGGCCAGCGCATTACCCTGTTCGCACCCGGCCTTGGCAGCCCCAAACAGGACGGCACCGAATCGGTGGAAGGTCCACACTTCCCCGCACCTCACACCTGGTACGCTCAGGTCACAATGCGCAACGGCTTCGTGGTCAGCGTAAAGTAGGCAACAGTCATGCAAATAGAACACGTCTACAACGAAGCTGGCACACAGCACTGGCTGCGTGTCAACGACATTGACGGTCAGAAGGCCGCATATCGAAGCCCGGCCGTCTTCCCTTACAAGGACTCCACACTCGTGGCCGTCACGCACTTTTACACCGGCTCGGTAGAGTTCCCAAACAGCGACACGATCTACCAAATCACCGTCTTTAAGGAATCGGTCACTCCTGCCGAATCTCAGGAGTAATTCACAAAAGGAGCAACAGCATGACAACTGCAACACAACTGCAACAGCGCCGCCTGCAAATGACTCAGCTCGCATCCAGTCTGCAAAGCATCGGCACGACTTTGAAAGAGGAGGTCTCCATTCAGGACGCCCTCGCATTCTCTGACAACGAGCTCGCCGCTTTGCTCTCTGGCTTACTGCGGGTCAATCTCATCCAAGTCGTCAGCGTTGCCCAGAGTATGAGCATCCCTCGCGAGATGTTCGCTGCAGCCTTGTCCAAGGACCTGCGTGACATCTTGCAGCGGGCAGCGACTTCGTCGCAGGCTTCAACTCCGAAGCAGATGATGTAGCAATGCACCGTTTTGGTGCAAGCGGGCTACGTCCGCTCTAGAAGCGTCCAATGCCACGCCTTCGCCAGCGTGGCCTTGCCCGTTACACAAAAGGAGATACAAATGCAGATCAAGTCCTACCTCACCTATTCGCCAGACACGACACTCCGTGTCATCCCAGCAGCGTACGGCAACCTTCGCTTAGCCCTTCGCCTTGTCGATCCAGACACTGGCGAGCCAATCGCTACTGCCACAGTCAACTTGCCCGACGAACCCCTCGCACCCAATGAAATTGCTGTGAAGGACTACAGCGAGAACGAAGGCATGACCCAGACCCTTGCACTCGGAGGCATTATCGTTGGCAAGGCCCGACGCTATGTCCGCAGCGGATTCGTTACTATCGGCATCCACGCCTTAACCGAGCAGGCCGAAAAGTGGCTCCACCAAGATCAAAGTGCCTGAGCTGCGACTACGTTACATTTCGAAGGAACACACAAGGAGGCAGCAAATGGAGGAAGAAATCAAGATCGGCGATCTCGTCTACGTTGCCCGCACTTGCTGCTCTGGCACCCAGGCGGAGAGCTTAGGCTTGCTGGGACAGGTGACAGAGATCTATCCTAAGGTTCGTACAATCTGCGAACACTGTCGCACGGTCAGAGAATACACAATAACCAATTTCAACAGGGGTATATTTTGTTGCGCTCCTACGGCCTGGCTGCGGAAGATTCCACCCTTGGCAGACTCCACCGAAGTCCCTACAAAGGCCGAACTCGTGGTATAACTACGAAAGAGGAGAAAAAGATGACAAAGCAATACTCTCAACCAATCTGCAGCGCTTGTTGGAAGCTTCGCTTCCCAGATCGTCACTACACGACAATTCTTGGAAGCCCTGTGAAAGAATGCTGCACTTGCGGCAAAAGCACAGTAGAGGGTATCTACATTCGCATCGACCCGGAGACAGTTCCCTTCCCTGCGGCAGCGGCTACGCCGCAGGCAACCTCGAACATCCTGCCACCGGAGACAACGCCGTTGGGTGCTCTTCCAATCGAGGCGCAGCCTCATCCAGCTCCGATGGCATCCGAATCTGTTCTTGCAGAACTCACACGCCTTCGTCAAGGCAACGTTAGGTTAATCCTTAGGATACACGCTGCTGAGATGTGGTACAGAAAGGAATACGACGTTATAGAAGCTGGGAAGGACATAGTCTATCCCTGGGACACTTACACTTAACAAACGGAGACAGACAAAATGGGACAAGATGCCGTTGGCTTCATAGGTGCACTTCTACTCTATATACTAAGTACTACCATCCTGCCGTATTTGGACGCCTTTATCTGGAGCATAACGAAGTGAACACAACAAGCCCAGAGCAACAAGCCAACGCCAGGATGGCCCTCGCAGAATCCTTGACGGACACAAGTCGATCCCTGGATCGCGCCAGACGACGCATTGAGGCAACTATCATGGCTCTCGAAAACCTCCACGACCCTGATGCGACTTCATCGCACATCCAGAACTGCCGGCAGGCAATTGTGCTGCTGGAGCAAACAAACAACACTGTGCGCAAGATGATGACTTGACAACAAAGAGGACCACAAAATGAGCAGAAACGAAGTTGGTGATTTCATCGTTGGAGTCACTATCGTAGTAATCGTGATCCTCGCCCTCTTGGGTTACATAGGTTAGGACGATGCGCACTGTTGTATCAAATTGGTACAAACCTTGGCACAAACTAGACGAAGATTGGTAACAACTTGCCGCCGGGGGTTGCAATCTTCTCCCACTTCGTATATAATTGAAGGACAGTTTCAAAAATCACAGTTCCTACAACACAAGGAGCACAAGCACAACATGACACACACAGGAAGTTACATCCAGGCTATTCGAGATTCCGCCCTCATTCGCAATCGCATAGAAGGTGTAATCAAAGCCGCATCCAGCCCAATGAGCGGATCAGAGATCGCTAACTGGCCTTCTGTAACAGAAATTACCGGAACTAACAGCGCGGGAAAAGGTCGCACTTTCTACCAACTCAGCCGAATGGTCAAAGAAGGCCTCCTGGAGGCTGTCGGGAATAGCTCAGCAAGATGCTACACCTGGAAGCGTAAGCCTGAACCATTGCCCGTCTCAGATTCAGTGCCAGTGCCTGTACCTACGATACCTTCCGATCTCCCAACACCAGCACTGGTAGCACAACCAAGCGTGTCCACCAGCACCGATCTTCACATCAAGGTTAACAAAACCCAACGCGCTGTTTCCCTTGTCTTCCAAGGCTTCTCCATCACAATCGAGGTGCAATGATGTCCCACTTGTGCCTCCGACACCTCGATGCCTCCGGCATCAAACACCTTCGCTTGATGCCTTCGGAGAAGGCCGAGGAGCTGTTCAAAAAGGCCAAGCGCGGTGACACTCTTCACCAAGTCACCGAAGACGCTCGCTTCGATATCTACCTTCTCCACGCACAACTCGACGATCAGCTGGCCCACGGGCAGTTTATTACAATGCCCTAACAAGGAGCTCATAATGCAAATTACTGTAAAAGGTTCACAAGAATTGCAAATCTCAGGCGACTTATACGAGGTTGAATATCGGGCCACTGCAGACATATTCTATCAACCTGCGAAGGTTTCCGGTCCGCCAGAAGACTGCTACCCTGCAGAAGGAGAATGCAACATCACCTCCATTGTGATTCTTGACATCACAGGAGAAGATGACAACAAAGATTATACAAAAGACCAGAGCCTTGTCCAAAAGTGCTTGTCGGCACTCGATCAAGAGGATATCGAAGAGTGCCTCTGGGAAAGCTATCACGAAGATTCCTACTTACCCCCAAGCGAGAAAAGGAGGATAAAGAATGATGCTTTCCACAATCTTGCGATTATACTACACAAGCCTCTTGCACGCCGCCCGCCGAAGGCTGCACGACCTCGCTTGCATTGAGCTTGACATTGCTACAGAACGGCAACACCTCCTCCAGCATATAGCACAGTTGGAAGAAAAGATCTTACAGCATCAGGAGACAACATGAGCGCAGAATGCGAAAAACTGCTAGCTAGCCTTGAAGGAATGAACTGGCCGGAGTGCATTGACGCGGCCACGTTGATCCGCACCCAGGCCAAGGAAATCGCCAAACTTCAAGGGGTACTTGATATGGCGAGCGCTGGCGCTCTGCACTGGGAAGCCAAGTGTGTGGAACTACGTGCCCAGATCGAGGCTACGGCACGGCAGGAGCCAGTGGCGTGGCAGATTGAACATAACAATCAAGGTAGAAAAATTGTAAGAGGACCGTATGGTAAATTACCAGATTGGCAACTTAGTGAGTATGAAACACTCGTGCCCCTCTACGCCGCCCCTGTCCCTGCGGGCGGTGCGGTCAGCGTGAAACAGGATGACGAGTTTCAGCGCGTACCGAATGCTCTATTGGATCAAGTCAACACCCGCCTAGACGAGCTTGAGCGCGAGAATTCCGAGCTTGAGCAAGCGCACGGCGAAGCTATTCTCAAGTGGAAAAAATTGGAGCGCCAGCTTGCGACTGTGTCGCAGGAGGAGCGGGAGCGCTGTGCGCAAGCATGTCTTAAAGAAAAAGATTTATCTGAGCCTTTATCTGACTGGGCGGCAGGGTATAGAGCAGCACAGCTTAGTTGCACGGCCATTATTCGCGCCCTCGCCCCGCACGCGGGCAATGAACCCGCAAGCGATGCTTCAAGCGCTTGGGAGTTTGCCCACGGAATGCGCGTAGCGAGACCTGGCAACGGGCGTGAAGAACCGGAGTCGGCGCAGCGTGCGATAACAGGTAGCAACGGCATCGCCGCCTCCGGCACCGAATTAATGTCGGCAGCGCACAGGTATGCAGAAGAACGCCAGGCGCAGGAAGGGACACGCAATGCTGACCACGGCGATACGGGTGGCTCTGCGCCTGGCTCCGATAATCCGCCTCTCCGCGTGCCGTGGAAGAGTCCTGCGCCACAAAAAACCGCAGCCGTGCTGCAAAACTGGATAGATCGTGCTGACGCGCTCGTGGCCACGTGGTCAAAGGCACAGGACATTGACGAAGCTATCATCAACATGGGAGAGGAAATCGCCAAGCTACGTGAGCAAAACGACAATCTGCGGGCAATGCTGATGGAAACCAGCACGGATGAAGAAAACAAGCTGCGCGCTGTCGCCGAGGCCGCGAAGGCGTTTATCCCATTCTGGGAACAGGGATGGGATGAACAGGACGAGCCGGCGGAGCAGATAAAAGCAAGGGAAGCAGGTGATGTGCTTGTCGCAGCCGTGCGCGCGCTAGAGCAGTCTGCATCCCAAGCCGGGCAGCCTGGGGAGGACGATTCAAGTGAAAAAACTTGATGTAAAACTGTGCTGCCTGTATTGCAAACTTGCCAAAGTTGTATTATAATTTACACAAGGTTACAATTTCCACAACGCCCTTAAGGCAATCACAAGAAGGAAACAAGCATGAAAACAACTGTGTACCTTACTGTACATTGGAACAAGTACTCCAAAGAGTTCCAATACAGCAATCAAAGCTACCCTCCAAGCCCTGACAGCGATTACATACTGCTGGAAGCAAGGGATCTCGAAGTCCAGGAACTGAACTACATCACCCTCCAGCAACTTACCGTAACTGCACTGCGAAACAAGAAAAACGGCATCCTTGCAAATGCTCACGTAGAAGCAGAGGCCATCGAGCAGGAAATCCAAGAACTCCTCGCAATTGAGGATAAAACAGGCAATGTTGCCACGCCTGAACAAAGTGGCGACGACATTCCTTTCTAACCCAGGAGAAACACGAATGAAGATAACAGCAACACTCAGTGAAAAAACGCAGGCGAAGCTTGGCTTGTCCAACGTCCAGCCGGTGACTGTCGAGTGCAACATCCCAACTTCGCTGGGGGACAAAGTCGCCTTGTTTGGCGAAGAGGTTATCAACGCCAGCAGCGAGGATGCCCTTGTCATCACTGTGCAAGCCTTGATGCGGCGTATGATGGCTCCGAAGGTGAACAAGGAGGGCAAAATCACTACTCCGGCGGCAACACAGGAACAAATCCAAGCCGCTGTGGAAGCCTGGCGGCCAGATGTGCGCACCCTTATCAGGCAAACAGCCTTCGAGAAAGCCACTTCGGTGCTCGACAAGCTCTCGCCCGAAGAGCGCCAAGCCATCTTGGAAAAACTGCAAACCTTGTCCGAGCAGCGCGCAGAGGCCTGACGGCGGCCTGTGGTAGACAAGTGCAGGCTTGTTGAGCCAGCAGGAATCACCAGTATGCAACCTCGCCGCATACAAGGTCTCCTGCCCTCAGCAAGCCTGCACCTTTTAGCAATGGAGCATAGCTTGTGGAAACTACTGTGGACAATAGAATAGTTTTCGTCCCAAACCGCGCCGGACACGACTTCTCTGACGCTTGGCGTTTTGGAGACCTTGTGTTTTGCACGGACGGACTTTTGAACCGGAAGGACATTGCTTCCATGCAATCTGAGCTATCCAAAGCTATGCAGCACTCCGAGCCAGACGATTACATCTTACTTACGTCGCTCACCTCGTTGTGCACTATAGCATGTTCGATCTTTGCAAGGAAGCATGGCCGTTTGAACTTGTTGTTGTACGAAGATGGACAATACTTGGAACGCACCATCACCTTTTCCTAACACAACCTAAGACAACCCACAAGGAGCACAACTTGGCTCGAAAATCTCGAACTGTGGCAATCTTTTCCATCAGGATTAACATTCCTTTGGGAAGCAGTGTTGATGCTGCACAAGAATACATCAACAATCGTATGCTGTCAGGCACAATGCTGCCTTCAGACCATCCCTACGCCAGTATCGAACAGAGCTGGTTCTCGGTCACACTGACCAAAAAAGAGACTACTTACGGAGCCTAACAATGGAACATACAGACAACTTCCTCGACAACACAAAGATCTCGGCATACAAAGATTGTCCGCGAAAGTACTTCTTACGGCATGTACTATCGTGGCGCGGCACTGGCACAGCCCTTCCCCTCGTCTTTGGCAGCAGTTGGCACGCTGCAATGGACGTTGTTTGGACGCACTTCAAGAATCTACCTCAACCTGAACTCATCCAGGGTGCGATGGCTGCATTCGCAGCGAAATGGGAGGAGGAAGGCTTATCCTACAACCTGGATGCACAGCAGTTAGAAGCTTTCACGCCGCGAATTCCGCAGGTTGCCGAGGAGATGCTCCATTCCTACATCGAAACCCGCTTCAGCATCCTGCAGGGATGCACACTTCTGTCGGTCGAAGGCCCCTTTGCCGTGCCTCTACCCGATTTGTCCAAGTCTTGGTATGTTGGTAGATTGGACAAGGTGATCGAATACCAAGGACAGAAGATCATCATCGAACACAAAACTACCACGGAATACAAGAAAGACGGCGGCTTCAAATCCGCATATCTGGAGGGCTGGTACAGCGACAGCCAGGTGAAGGGCTACCAGTACGGCGGAGCGTTGTACTATCCCGGTCTACAGCAAGTCTGGGTGGACGCTGCCTTGGTCCACAAAACAGTTCACGACGCATTCCGCTTCGTTCCAATTGCCCACAGTTTCCCAATGCTCAAGGAATGGATTGAAGATACTGAAGCTTGGATCAAGCAAATGCAGCAGGATGAGCACAAATTCAGGGCTGCTGGAGATCGACTCACAGCAGGAGTATTTCGCAAGAATGAGAACAGTTGTTTTGGAAAGTTTGGACAGTGTCCCTACTTGGATATTTGCCGTACTACGCCAGATCCTAGCATTCTGACAGAACCCCCTGAAGGATACATCGTGGAACGCTGGAGTCCATTCGAGACCTTGGGCATCGAAAAGATCCTCACAGGGGAACAGACAACATGATCTTCCAGAAGCCTGACGGCACCTGGTGGTGGAAGATTGGTAGCTTCACTGCCGGGGCATACAAGACAAGAGAAGAGGCTGAATATACCTTGGATTTGTACATAGAACACAACAGGAGACAACAATGAACGCCCTTGACGCTACTACCCAAACAAAGCACCGTATTTTGACCCTCGGAGACACGGGAAGCGGGAAAACGACACAGATTCTCACACTACCGGGGAAGAAGTTTGTGTACTGTTTTGATTCCAACTCACTGTTGTCCCTCCGCGGTCACGATGTGGACTATCAGGAAGTGTTGCCTGACCCAGTCAGCGCCGCAGCGTCCAGCCTGTCGAAAGGCAAGATCAGCGACAAGCGTGGCACTGTGTCCAGCGATGCATACATGCGCTTCGAGCGAGAGTTTGATCTTCGACTCGCAGAAGGATTCTTCGACCAGTACGACTGGATTTGCATGGACAGCACCACAACCCTGCTCGATCTTATCATGGACAGGATATTGTCCATCAACGGTCGTTTCGGCCAGTGGCCCAACCAGGACGATTATGGACCCTCTATGATTGCCTTCACCAACATTTGCCGAACCCTGACGGGTCTTGGGAAAGGCATCTACCTCACTGGACACCTGGAGACAAAACAAGATCAGACAACAATGAAGATCTCCAACCGACCGATGATGACCGGGCGCCTTGTTGCAAAGATTCCCTTGTTGTTCAGCGACATTTTCTACTGCGATTCAGAGCTGGACGACAAAGGCAAGGTGAACTACCGCATCCAAACAGTCCCCTCCGGCATCAACAGAACCATTCGCACTTCCATTAAGGGTCTAGAAGTGTTTGAGGATGTCACGATTGACTTCTCCAAACCTGTGGAAGGTCAAGGCTTGGGCGGCATCTTGAATTGGGAAGCCCAGCAATTATCCAAGAATCTTCCTCACAGTGTCAGCGTATAGCACTGCGGGAGATAACCAGAGCGAGAGCTCATTTCAAACTAGAGAAAAGGAAAAGACATGCCCTTCATAAATGTAAATCTCGACGAAGCCGTTGAAGCAAAGCCAGTCCCGCACGGAAAGTATGACGTCACCATCTCAGCCTGCGAGGAAGTGCTGACCAAGACCGCTAGCCTGCCGCAGTTCAAGATCACCTTGAACATCGACGGCCACGACGAAGCACCTCCTGTCTGGCACTACGTTGGCATTCCCAGCGAGGGTGACGAGCCCGAAAAGGCCAATTTCAAGGCCCTCCTGCTGAAGCGCTTCTTGCATTTGTTCGGCATCCCTTACGACAAATCAGGAATCGACACAGAAAAGCTGGCAATGGAGATGCCCGGTGCTACCGCTCACGCAGAGTTGCAACTCTCTGAATACAACGGGAATGTCAGCAACGTGCTGGTCGTGCCTCGGTTGAACACTGAGGGCATCCAAGCCAAGGGTGCCATCCGGCCTCCGAAGCGGGCCGCCTGAGGCTGAAGGCCTCAGCAGGAAAACTGGTGAGCAGGCGTTCCGTTCTGTGGTTGCTGTAACGACCTGTCCATGCCGATGGAGCTCCCTACTCGCATGTTCCCCTTGCGAGTATAGTAACCAGAGCTAAACACCGCGGGATGGAGTAATCCGCAAGACTCTATCAAATCGTCCCTATTGTATCAATTTGATACAACACTTAAACATTCAAGGAGACAACATGGATTTCAAAGATAAGGAAAGTTGGGATAAGGGTATTGCCAAAAACACTGATCCGTATGGAGCTGGAATCTATGCCTACGCCAAGGACTGGGCAGAGTTAATGGAACAGGAAATGCGAGAAGGAAAACGTCTGGAAGACATTGCAGAAGAAACAAGCCAGCAGGCAGATATAGATGGCATAACAGGCTTCATGTATGGTGCAGCTGTGGCAGTACTTTCAACATCTTGGAAACATGGCGAACAGTTGCGAATCTGGCATAACCTCGCCACGCAGATTCATAACGAAGGGGAAGAGGCTAACAAAACTGGGGGTGTTCTCAATCCAGCATTGCTCAGCATTGGAGAATAGAGTTGCAAATCCACGACTTGTGCAAGACAATAGAACAAATGTCCAGCGACGAGCTCTTGCTGCACGTCCGACAGATGCGGCTACGCCGAGAGGTCATTCGTCCTGCTGCTGCTAAGCGCGTCGAGCGTGTGGAGAAGAAAGCAAGTCGTGGCCGTGTCAGCAAAGTTTCCACAATGCTGGACAATTTATCCCCGGACGATCAACTCAAACTCATTGAACTCTTGAAGGGAACAACACAATGAACAGCGTTGCACAAGTCATTCCCAGCAGTACTCTTCGTCATGTCCCTTTGAGTGACATAAAGCGAGATACTGCCAGGTATAGGCAAGAATTCAGTGGAATAGAGTCTTTGGTCACTTCCATCAAAGAAAAGGGGGTGCTACAACCAGTGACTCTCTCTCCCGATATGAGAATCCTCGCTGGTGAGCGTCGCATTCGGGCATCGGAGCTTGCCGGATTGCAGGAAATCCCTGCCCTAATTCGTCAGATCGACGGGGAGATAGATGCGCGCGAAATAGAATTGATGGAAAACTTGGAACGCAAGGACTTTACGTGGCAAGAGAAGCTAGCTGGCCTCACTGATCTCGACCGTTTGTACAAAGAGAAGAACACTGATTGGTCTGGCCGCAAGACCGCCGCACTTGTTGGTGGCAGCACAGCTAACATCGCCCGGCAGTTGGAGGTTGCTAAGTTTATGCGATCCTTTCCAGAGCTGCAAGCAGAACGTACCTTCGACGATGCCTACAAGCTTTTGGATAAGTTCAAAAAGAAGGTAACAACGGACGTCCTCTCCGAACGTCAGCAAACAGCGATTAAGGCTGCCGAAGATGCCCTCCCCGATGCAGCCATCCCCACCGGCATGTCCAAAGCCACAGCATCCCGCCTCAGGACTGCCGATGCCAACTACCGTGTCCAGGACACTTTACTTGGCTTGGCAGAGTTGCCATCCGAAGGTAGAATCCATCTCATTGAGTGCGATCCTCCTTACGGCATCGACCTCACAGCGGTCAAAGCTAGCAAGGACAACTCCAGCAGCAATGTCCACTCCTACCAGGACATTCCAGCAGAGCAGTACGCTGCATTCTTGAATACACTTGCGTTGGATTTGTTCAGGGTTGCTGGCAGGGACTGTTGGCTTATCTTCTGGTTCGGTCCAACTTGGCACCATGAGGTGAAAATGGCCCTCCAAACTGCAGGCTGGAAAGTCGATGACATTCCTGCCATCTGGATAAAATCACAGGGACAGACATTGCAACCTACCATCTACCTCGCACGAGGCTATGAACCCTTCTTCCTTTGTCGCAAGGGTGAGCCTTTTATGAACAAACCTGGACGCTTGAATGTCTTTGATTTCCAGCCACTTGCCGGCGTCAAAAAGTACCATCCCACAGAGCGTCCTTTGGCCTTAATGGAAGAGCTCCTTGCAACCCTCACTATTCCAACGCAGATCGTTCTTGTTCCCTTCTTGGGCTCTGGAGTCACGCTGCGTGCGTGCTACAGGAAGGATCTTCTGGGCTTCGGCTTTGATAGCAACGAGTTGTACAAAGCAAACTTCATGCTCGCTGTAGAAGACGACTCAAGGAGTGCATAGCGTGGGAGTCATGACACTTTTAGACCGGTTTGAATCAAAGTTCAAAAAGACTTCAGATGGTACCTGTTGGATTTGGATTGGATCTATTTGGAGAAATAGTTCTGGTTATGGAGCCTTTTATACAGGCCAAAACAATGTTCAGGCACATAGAGTTTCTTATGAGCTGTACAAAGGACCTATTCCTGAAGGTCTCCTAGTACTACATACTTGCGACAACAGAATTTGTGTTAATCCAGATCATCTGTATGTAGGAACCAATACAGATAATATGATAGATAGAGGCATCCGTAATCCAGACTCATGGTGTAGCAATTTTAAGACTGTATGTAAGTGGGGACATCCCTTAAGTGGAGCTAACTTAGGTGTAAGTAGTGTAACTGGAGTCCGCTGGTGCAAGGAATGCTGTAAACTTAGACAAAGAGAGTACAGAGATATAAAGAGAGAGAAGTCAAAATGACTTTCTTATTAGTAGGCAAACCCTTGCGAATTGTACCAGGAATAGGGCCTAAAAATGCTAAAATCGCGATTATAGGGGAAGCTCCAGGAGCTTATGAAGACCAGCAGCTTCGGCCCTTTGTTGGGCCGGCAGGAGTAGTGTTAGAGCAATGTTTGCACAGCGCTGGCCTCATTCGCTCAGACATCTATTTAACCAACGTCGTGAAGGTGCGACCAAAGAACAACGATATCGAACCTTACTTCAATGGCAAGTCTTTCACCCCCGAAGGCTTGGAATGGGTACAGGAACTGCGACGAGAGCTGGACGAAGCCCGACCTAACATCGTCGTAGCCTGCGGCAAGACAGCAATGTGTGCACTCACGGGCCAAATAGCTATCACAAAGATGCGCGGCTATGTCATGGAGACCGTCGAGCTGCAACACGTACACAAGTGCATCCCTTGCATCCACCCTGCCGCCTGCTTATACACACGGACTGGGGGGGACAAAGGCAGCTTAGCCACCAAGTCCGTCAGCCCTTACCTATACCGATACGTTATTACTTGCGATCTTCGCAAGGCAAAACAACAGTCTGTAAGTCGGGAGCTTGTTCGCCCAGCACGACAGTTAGTGTACAACTTCGCAAACGTCAATGAAGTGTTGGAGTGGTTGCAGTACTTCGCCGAACAGCCACTTGTGTCCTTTGACATTGAGGTCTTGAATTACGAGCTATCGTGTATCTCGTTTAGTAGCGATCCTAATATTGCAATTAGTGTTCCGATTGCTAATAGTTGGAACGAGTCTGATGAAGCACAAATCTGGCTTGCGATACAGAAGATACTTGGTAATCCTAAGTCGGTTAAGGTCGGGCAAAATCTAGTTTTCGATTGCCATTTCCTATTGACTCGCTGTGGAGTTGTTGTTCGAGGAGAAATACAAGATACTATGATAGCCCACAGCATAGTGTTCCCAGAGCTTCCAAAGGGTCTTGGATTCCTTGGCAGCATCTATTGCGGAGCTAGTCTATTTTGGAAAGATATGGTACGCTTCGATGACATCAAGGAGAATTCTTGATGGACGCTAAGATGCTAGAATACAACGCTTTGGACTCTGCTTGCACCTTGCAATGCAAGGAGGCTTTTTGGGCAGATCTTGCCGACGGATTTTACCCTGCCTATAACAGTACATTAGACCTTTTTCCGGTCTTGATGTTCCTTCAAACACGGGGCATCAAAGTAGACATGAGCGCCCTCATTGCAACCCGCGATGAGATTGTTAAAACTGCAGCAAGCAAACAAGAGGAACTGAATGAACTCGTCGGACACGAAATCAACGTCAACAGCTCAAAACAAATGCAGCAGTACTTTTATGTCGAACTGGGAATTCCACCGTACTTCAATGAAGGACGTGTTACAGTTGACGACACGTCTTTGCAACGCCTATCTCGCGGAACTGCAAAACGACCTGGCTTACGGCAAGCCAAGCTTGTCCAAGACATTAGAGGACTCGAAAAATTACATGGAACGTATCTCAACATCGAATTCGATCTTGATGAGAGAATGCGATGCTCTTATAACCCTCGCGGAACAAAGTTTGGACGCCTTTCCTCAAGCAAGACGATCTTTGGCACAGGAACAAATACTCAAAACCTTCCTCAAGAATTCAAAAGATTTCTTGTTGCAGACCCAGGATACGTCTTCTGGGAAATAGACAAACGCCAAGCGGAATGGGTTGTTGTCGCTTACCTCACCGGTGATGCCAACATGATCTCGGTTGTGGAGGAGGGCCGTGACACTCATATTCACACTGCCTCCTTGATGTTCCACGCAGACCCCGAAGTAGTCGAACTGGAAGCCAAGCTAGTTGGAAGCAATACTGATCCAGACGTCATCACAGAGCTACGCAACAGCGATCCAATCTTGGCAAAATACTGCAGCAACTTTCCCAGAACAATGTCCGCTCGACAATGTGGCAAGAAATCCAACCACGGCCTCAATTACGCTGAAGGGCCAAACAAGTTTGCCTTGATCAATGAGATCGAACCAACAGAAGCAAAGCGCATTGTCAGCATGTACCACGCCATCTACCCCGGCATCAGGGTCTGGTACGAGTCCATCAAGAGGCAATTACAGCGCGATCGCTGTCTTGTCAATTGCTTTGGAAGAAAAGTTAGGTTCATGGGAGCTTGGGACGAAGACCTGTGGAAACAAGCCTATTCCTTCCTGCCCCAAAGCAGCGTCGTGGACTCGCTCAACCAGGGAATGGTGAAGATCTACAACGACAACCTATTGTGTTCCACAGATGGCTTGAATATAGATATTCTAGCTCAAGTCCATGATTCAATCCTTACTCAGTTCCCATATCAGACGTACCTCGACAAGCCAGATGGCAGAGAGGTGCTGCAATCCCAATTTCTATGGGCTCAAGATAGGATATACGACTACGTGAGCCCAAACTTGACTTACAATGGCCGCACTTTCAAAATCGCCACTGACAGCAAAATCGGCCTTAATTGGTCCGGACAGAGCAAAACCAATCCACAGGGAATGCGAGAGATGAAAACACATGCAGATCTTCTACAACTGTTGGAGACGAGAGATGAACATAATTGATATCTATGAAAATGAAGATTCCTTCGAGCGTATTCCTTGGTCTGGTTGTTGGATCTGGAAAAATGGCTTGTTTGCTAAAGGATATGGAGCTCTATCATACGGAAGATCTGTGCATAGAGTCTTCTATGAGCTAGGTAAAGGTCCTATTCCAGATGGAATGCAAGTACTCCACACCTGTAACATTAAGTGTTGCTGTAATCCAGATCATTTATACGCTGGAACTCACATGGATAACGTGCGAGATGCTATGGAAAGAGATAGATACGGACCTAAGTTTATTCAAACACACTGCTGGAGAGGCCATGAATTTACTGAGGAGAATACATATCTTCATCGAGGGCATAGAAGCTGCAAAACATGCTGGAAGTTGAAGCCCCTACTGAAGCTCCTTCGTGGAGAGTCGTGAGCTCCCAGATTGGCTCTCTGCGTTCCTTGAGTATACCAATTCCTCAGAACCTCCAACAAGCTATCATGTCTGGTGTGGCTTATCAGCGATTGCAGGGGCTCTTCAGCGGAAAGTATACTTAAATCAAGGACTTGAGAGAACGATCTACCCTAATTTGTACGTGATCCTTGTTGGGCCTTCTGGCAGGACAAGGAAAGGCGTAGCCTTGGGTATTGCAAAGGAATTGTTAGAAAAGGTCTCCACGGTGTCAATTGCTCCGGAATCAAGCAGTGGCCGAGAGGCAATGATCCTTGCGATGAAGCGTGCATCAAGTACATTCACTGATCCCACAGACGATAAAATTAAGTATCATTGCGCCATTTCTGCTTTTAGCGAGGAACTTGCAGTATTCCTTGGACAGGGAGATATCAAGTACCTGGCAAATTTGTGTGACTGGTACGATTCCAAAGACAACTGGGCATATGAAACGATAGGTCGTGGTAGGGATGCAATCCAGGGGGTCTGTTTCAACATGGTAGGTGGTACTGCCCCAGAATGGATTCAGTCCATGTTGCCTCGTGAAGCCATCGGCGGCGGTTACACAGCCCGTGTGATCTTCATCGTGGAAGAATGGAAGAAGAAAATCTCCCCCGATCACACCTTGACACAGCGAGAGTTGGACTTACGAATGGCTTTGGAACGTGACCTAAACAGAATCAATCTCCTCGCGGGAGAATACACATTCGAATCATGTGCCAAACAGATGTATATAGATTGGTATATTTCAGAGGACAAACGCATGAGGGACGGTTACACACCTGTCCTCGACAATCGCTTCTCCGCTTACTGCGAGCGCCGCACTACGCACATCCGAAAAGTTATGATGCTCCTATCTGCATCCAGGGGCGACAGCCTCACAATCGAATGCCAAGATTTCGATCGGGCCCTGCAACTGTTGCTGGACGCCGAAGGGAAAATGCACAAAACCTTTGGCGGTCTTGGTCAAGCTCGTCACAGCGATGCCACGGAGCGCATCTTGGAATACATCAAGTTGATGAAGATAGTACCCAGAAAGATTCTGTTGGCAAAGTTCTATCGAGATGTGGACAGCGACGCGCTGCACAAGATAGAACAAACACTGGTCGAAATGGGAGTTATCAAGGTCCAGCTTCTGCCGAAAGAAGGTGATCGAGTCTATCACTGGATCGGCCCTGCTGTATCAATTTGATACATCCCTTCAATTACAGATTCCCTTCGCTCACCCACGTCCCCGGTGTCCCAGAAACAGTACAGGACCACGCCTTTGGCTGCCCTACGGTCGGCAGATTGTTCACCGCCCTATCCCCGCGCGTCCACGCTCCGGCCGCAGGCACCGCAGCGACAAACACCTGGCGCGGAAACACCGACACTATAGACAGGGTCGTGCCGAAGTACGGCGTCCCGTTTTCGTCGGTGAGGTAGCGTCCCCTGACCACCAGGACACCACTACCTGCGGTAAACGTACCGCTGACGTAGGACGCGATGGCGGTGTTGTCGCTGACGTTGTACTCCGAAGCCTTGATGATGTAGCTATTGCGAAACGGCGCCGAGAGCAGCGCCTCAGGTCGCATGTTATCGCGGCTAGATAACCTGGCACCTGCAACGAGATTTGCAACCGCGCCTTGCTCCTGGCTGATGAACAGGTTCGGCGTCACCGCGTTGCCGATGTTGAAGTACGTTCCTCCAAGGTAGGTTGTCGTTACCTCGAAGGTGATCTCATCGACGCGGAAATCGCCTTGCACATTCAGTAACCGTGTGCCGTTCGCCATCGTGAAGTCAATCGGAATCTTGATGATCCCACCCAGCGCGCACCAGCGCGACTTGACCGTGCCGCCGCTCGTTCCCGCTTTCGTGCAGGTCCACAAAACGCCCTGCATATCCATCCACTCGTCGCCCAACTCGCTGACGTTCCCGGTCTTGGTCAGCGGGTAGTTCGGCGGTCCCCACTTGTCGATTGCTGCGCCGGTAACAGCAAAGCGTACTGCACCATCCGTCGGTCCGATGTAAGCTCGCCGATGCGCACCAGACGAGCGAAAGGCATCCGTGATGATCGTGCTCGTTGCATCTCGGTCGGTATACCAAAAGGTAGGATTTGTGGATTCGCCACCGACTAAGAAACTGGACGCAGCATCGGCTTTGATGAGGCCGAAGTTCGATACACGCCCGAATCGCCCACCTGCCGCCGGTTCCGTGTATGCCCCCACAAGTTGGATTGTTGCGCCATTCGCTTCGATGCACGCGGAGGACTCATTTTCGTAATCTCCGCCAATCACAGTTACCCTGTTACCACCTACGCCGGAAGCATGTCCGACGTTTATGTAACCCTCCATGTAAATACCGCGCACGCTGGACGCATCCCGACAGTTGAGCATCGTGAAGCAATCAAAGCTCGTCGTTTGTGGGTTCTTCCCGACGAAGCGATAGCCAACTTGCATCGATCGCATCCGGCAATTGCGCAGCAGCACGTCTAGCTGTCGCGTATCCGCCGTCGAGTCGAAGAAGAATCCATAGCGCCCAGCATTGCCGACCTTGCCGCCGGTAATGTCAAAAAACTCTGACGAGTCCCCGATCAGTGTTGTCCAGATTCCATCAACACCAGTGTTGCCGTTAAAATCTATGCTGAAACCGCCCAGGCGAACGATAGCATTTGATGAGGCTTCAGCGATCTTCAGAAATGCCGGATCGCTGAAGCCAGGTGCTAGCTTGAACTGTGTACCCTTGGTGCCTAGTTCGTTCGATCCTGCCATCCGCGCATTAACGTCGCTGGTGATGTTGAGCATTCCTCCGATCAGGTATATTCCCTGTGGCGAGATGCCCTGCGCACCAGTCACGGATAACGCAGTCAGCCATTGCTGCACCTTCGTCGTTACGTCTGTCAGGCCGTTACGGTTTCCCAGCGTGACGTAGGAACTCAGACTCAACACGTCATTATTCTTGTCCTCCTGCGTTTGCAACACCGCACCAATATCCGGAGATTGATAGCCAACAGTGGCAGAGCCACCTGGTGCGGCGAGGGGTGTAGTGAAGAAACTAGCTATTTGAGCTAACGTCACCTTTCTTGTCACTCCCGCTTGTACCATTGTAAAGAGATCTCCTACAGTTGAAGTAATCGCAGCAGGAAGTTGTGATATCTTTATAGCCATTTCTCTACTCCGTTGTTAAGGGCACGCCACCTTCAGTTAATATCTCAAATCTTAAGGTTGATTCAAAAGGATCATCGGTCCCCACTGGATACGCCTCCACGACAAGTGTGTCTGGCAAGTCTACAAATACATCCGCTGGCATTGGCTGAACCCAAGGAGGTGTTTGAATATCTGGTACAGCCCTTACAAAATCTTGAGAATGTCTTACTTCTGAGTGCTCTGGACATCTATACATGCCCTGCCAATGACGAACCAGTTGTGAGGCTTTGCGCTTACGGCCACACATACTGCATACGGAGTTCCAATCCCCGAGTTCTAGAAAATCAGCTTGGCCTTTTATAGGTCCGCTCATACTGATAGTCTCTTTTGTTTATCTTTATATTCTCTGTTACGTATATTCTTGCATTCTCTACACTGTCTATTTCCTTTATTATCTAAAAATAGATTGTCTCCAGAAAACAAATGCCCATACTTACAATGGGTCTTTTCTGCGTTGTGATTCTTTCCTCCAGCCTCAAACCAATCATCACGATTATCTCCAGTATTGCCTAGATGAAGATGTTCAGGATTTACACAGATTTTATTATCACACTTATGTAGTACAAAGAGATTATTCGTAGACCCTTTGTAAAGCCACCAAGAGACTCTAGATGCTATCTCAGTTGATCCGCAGAATTGCAGACTTCCATAACCATTTCTAGTTCTACCTAACCAAATACAGCAACCGTTAGGCCCCGCCTTATCTACTAGCATCTCAAAATGTTCTTTATCCATCCTTAGTACTCCATATCAGTAACGTAGCCAAACGACTGGAGTATTGGAAGTTCCTCTTCCAGTCGATCACCTATATCCGTACGATAGCCAATATCTCCAGGCCATTTTATTTCTTCGCAGATTTTGTATGCTTCTCCTTGTGCCTCACTCACTGTATTTCCCAATCCAGTTATAACCATAACGTAAGTCCCTGCTGTCTCCAAACCTTCATTCTCCTTTCGGCAGAGACAAGGTGAGATATTCTTTGAATTGCCCTTTGTAATACCATAAATAGGAAATCCTACTGCATCCTTATCCAGCACATCCCCTATTGGATAATCTCCATGAGTAAGCACTACTCCAACAGCAATGACAGGTTTTATCTTTAATGTGTCTTTACCTTCAAGAAGATCAAGCAGCCACTCACAAGGATCTCCCTGAAGTAGCACTTGAAGTATATCAAAATCAGGCCAACCTGGACGCATAGTCAATTCAAGTGGCCAAGGTTTTCCACTCACATCAACTATACAATTCACGTTGATATTTCCTACATAACTAACCTCTTCAAGACGCTCCTCCAGAGGTTTGAGCATTTCATCAAATAGTTTTGATTTCTTCACGTGGCGAATAATAGTTCCTTGTTCTCCAGTATTTGGACCTAATCCACCATTGAAGAGCTTCTTTTCTTCGAAGTCTTCCTCAATCCATTTACTAAAACCGCCCGGGCCAAACCATCCAGATACTCCTACCTCTATTCCAGGCATAAACTCTTGTAGAATAAACTCTCCTTTTAGTCCATCCTTCTTCCATCTATTAAGTTTCCAGACAAGCGCTTCAACTTCAAAACCCTTTGGCGGAACGTATGACAAGGCTTTATCTGATGTTCCTCCCCAAGGCTTACATACAAAGGGTTTATTCTCCTTCTTGACAAATGAGATCGCCTTATCATAAGATTGAAATACTTCAAATGAGAGCGTGTCCACTCCCCCTGACTCAAATGCCTCCTGACCCTTCGCCCTGTCCAATTCAAGCTTCGCACCCTCCCTATTCGCACCCAAGATTGGAAAACCATCCCGGAAGAAAGGCTCCAGAACATTTCCCAACTTACTATTTTCCGTAACAAAGATCAAATCGGCCCACTTCATGTGAGGTTTCCAATCTTGCACTTTGTCCACCAAACCCTCTCCGGCTGTCGTCTCCTTGGAAAACCACATCTTGACAAAGTGCCCAGCGATTTTGCACCGGAGGGCAAATGCCAGGCCATCGCAATCCAGCGAAATGATCAACACCTTCATTGATGCCGTTCCCGGCGTTTTTCTGCTTTCGTCTGCTCTCGCTGCATGAAAGCCTGGCGCTTTTCCACTTGCTCGCCTGTCGGACTCTTGATGCCAATGCTCTGCAGCAGGAATTGTCCGGGGGTTGTCTTCCCTTCGATGATTCGCCCTGCACTGTACAGGGGATTGAACTGATTGGCAATAAACTGTGCAAGGTCAGAAGGATCTTCAATCAGCGTCCGCCCCGTGAAGAACTCTCTGTTGGCCCTAAACTGTAGTGCTGCATTCAGCAACATGCCAGTGGGATACATGCTGTTCACAACGTCCACAAACCTTTTGTCGGCGTGCAGATACTCGTACACAAGGTATGGCACCGTCCCCGCACCAAAGCGCTGCACCGTAGCGTTGTCATTCCCTGTCAGCGCCTTCGCTGCATTGTCCATCAGGAGGGGATACACAACAAGTCCCATGAAGCCTACCATAGCAATCTGATCCAGTGCCTTCGCCTTGTCACCAATTGTGCTATCCTTGTTCACCAGGCTCTTGATCATCTCTCCATACGATTTCATCCTTCCATAGTCATAACGGCCAAAGGCCAAGGCAATCGGACTTTGCATGAACTCCGAAATCATCCTACTGCCCATTACCTGATCAGGGATGCGATAGTTTGGAATATGCTTCTCTATGTCCTTAATCACGCTTTTCCCCCCACCCTTCACGGCCTCCTTTTCCAGATAGGCCTGCAGCATGATTATATCATTCCACTTCCACAGCGTATCCCTGCTTTGGCGATAAATCGCTTGCACCATTGCCTTAGGATTCACATATCCCCAGGCCGTTGCCACAGCTCCCATTTGCGGATCTGTGCCCAGCTGCTTCAGCACCTTCGCACTGAAGTCCTTCACCAGCACGTTTGGATACATCAAGCCTGCGCCTTCCTTCACAAACTTGGCATACGTGCCGTCCTGTTCCGATACAGCCTTCCACGCCTCCAGTGTTGTCCTCGCCAGCCTGGGATACGCAGCAGGATTAGCCCAGCCTGACACAAGACCCCGCTGCACGATAGAGTGATCCAAGACGTTGAAAATGTGCGGAAAGGGATTCCAGAACAATGAAGCTGTCATAAGTCGACTCGCTTTACCCCAATTTTCCTGCAGCACGCTGCTTCGCCCGCCCATATAGTCCTCAAGTACATTCGCTGTGCGAGGTTCAAACTTCCATCCCCGGAACTGATCCAAGCCGCCCACTTCCCGCCAATCATCCAAGGCCAAATCCGGGTTGTTTGTTGCAACCTTCTTGAACTCAGGATCCTTTTTGAGGTCTTTCAAAAACTTGACATTGTTGTAGACTTGTGTCAGCCTCACATTGCTTCCCACAGCACTTGCCAAGCCATCATGATGGTACCGAATTGGTGTGTTCGCTTCAATTTCCCTTGTCGTAGCTGGACCCTTCTTCCAGTTCACTCCACCAAAGGGAATCTCTCCCATTTTCAACTGCTCAGCTGTCGCCTTCCCGCTTGCCACAACGTTGTTACCTTGGTACACTTTGTATGCACTGCCTTTCGAGTCCATCACCATGTACACTTTGGTGCCAAAGGAGGGCTCCGTCAGCGAGAACACCCTGCGCTCTTGCAACGCACTGGCGAAGGGCGAAAGCGATCTGCCCTGCGAAACCTGCTGTTCCAGTTCCTCGAAGATGCTTGGCTTGCCCTTCACTATGCGATGCACGTACGAATCTACATCCGCTCCGACAGCCACACCTTCGTTCTTGATCGCCTGACGAATGATCTCGTTCTGCTTCATCAGTGGATCGACATACTTTGCCTTCAGGGCCTGAGCCTCCGGGCTCAGCTGGATTGTGGAGTCTTCAAGACTGTGGTAGATCAGTTCTGCATGTTGAGCGTACGTCTTCGGCACTTTCATGATTTCTTGTAGCATTCCAATCTGATTTGCCTGCGACTGCTTGGTCAGCTTGTACAATGAGTCTGCAAGGCTTTCCGAGAATGTTGCATTCTTCGACGGAGCTCTCACGCTTTCCCACCAAGCGGGAAAATGCGACAGACCAAATCCTGCTGCTGCTCCTAAGGCCGTCAGCCCCAGTGCATTCCCCACTGTTGTATTCGGATCAATCGCTTCTGCCACCCCTGCCACAGCCAAGCCACCTGCAAGCGCAGCAGCCAACCTTGGATTATCTTTGGCCCACTGCACTGCATCCACACCAAGCCCCAGGTTAACGAAGCCTCCTTGATTGCCTCCAGGACCACGGCCAGAAGAATTCAAATACTCATTCCACAGTCTATCTAAGTCAGCAGCAGTCTGAAACCGAGATTTTCCAAGTTTGTTTTCAACAAGGTTTATAAAAGCTGAATCATTTCTATATGCTCCCTGCCTAACTGAGGCATCAAAATCTACTAATCCCACATTCTGCAAATCCCTCACTTCCCCCCACTGTCCCTTCTTCACAAAGTCCTGCCCGTACTGCAAGAAGGGTTCTGCCACAGCTTGGTTTTGCTTGCCCTTGATTTGATTGATATCTTGAAGTGTTGTATCTATATTAGAGGGTGGATTAAGCTTACTCAAAGCAATGTTAATTTGTTCTATGTTTCCCTCGTCTGGCCATCCGTCTGGAGCTAATCGTCCTCCAGCACGCTGAAAGTGATGGGCAAATTGCATCCTCTGAGTTAGACTTAACTGGATCATTATATCTCTTGGATTCTGTGGAGTTACTTCAATAGTCGCATGGCTCAATCCCTGCGCATCCCGAAGGGAATAGTTCTTCGTCTTCCCCGAGATCAGCGCCTCCATGCCACCTTGCCCGTAGGGCCTCATCCGCTGCCCGTACCCTCCAATCGAGTGGCCCATTGTGTTGGACTCTTGCCCTAGCACACTGGAGATCCACGCCTCCTCCGGAGTTCGTCCACCTGCCACACCTCCCCAAGTGCTTCGAACCGGTTTCCCGCTTGCATCAAGACCCACGAACTTGTTGCTAGGATCCCACTTTTCGTCTGTTGCCAGCTTGGGGAAATCTTCTACGGGTTTCACCAGCTTTGCTTGCTCCTTATTCAGTGCTTTCGGAATCTCCAACGCAATCCACTTCACTCCATCCCCATAATCTCGATACACTGGCAAGTGCTTCGTTGTTTCCAACGCTGCCTGGCCCATTGCCTTTCTGGCCTTTACATCGGCGTTGTACGTTTCCTGAATCAACCTGGGCAAATCGTAGTGCTTCAAATCCTCTGGCCGGATATTCGTCTGAGCGTATTCTCCTGCGTGGTTCAGGTAATCTTTGATTGCTCTCTGGCTAAGATGGCTTGAGAATCCCGCTGCACCTGTCACTTGAAATGCCGGAAAACCTCCAAATGCATAGGTTGCAGATCTAGGATCTGTTACACCCTCAGACATAGTCTGATTGCTAAAGTTAAAGATTGGCTCGCTGGCAGGAATATTCCTTACCCAGTCCTCGTATCCCCTTGGATAGGCGTCTAAAGGATGCCCACGCTGCTCTGACGCCAACCACGCAGGCTTTGCACCTATTGAATCTTGCATCGCCTGACCCCAGCTTTTCAATCCCCCCTCGTAGGGAATCTGCACATCCCGAATTGGATCCTCCACTGTTGCAGCCCACTTGTTGAGGTACTTCTTTGTTGCTTGCAAGGCCCATTGATTCAGCTCGTTTGCCCTTTTATTACCTAGAGTATTGGGATCGTTTACGTCAAGGTGTGAATAAAGTCTCCGGAATTCCTCGTGAGGCAGTACCACTGGAAATATTTCCCTGCTCAAGTCCTTCGCCACGTTCGGATGCCACATGCCACCTTTGGTCTTAATCGCTCTAGCGATGGCCAACGATCCCCAGCCCAACGCCTTAGCATCTTCCTCGCTGTTGGCAAACCACAAGCCTGTACCCACCGCAGCACCTGCCACACCAAACTTCAAAATCCAATCATGCTCTGGGATGTTGTAGTGCTTCCAGGGAGGCACAGCCCTTCGGTCCGCATCAGACATGTTCATCCGGGAAGTCACAGCCCTTGCTTCCACCTCCCCACCCAGCCTCCGATACTTCTCGTAAGCTGCAGTCTCCATCCTATCGGCTTGCACTTTGTCCTTCAATACAGACAAAAATTCCTGAAATCTCGGATGCCTTGAAATCATTTCCAGTTGTTGCTGATCGAAAGGAAGTGGCCTTCTATTATCTCGCAACGCTTCCATTGCTCGATCTACAGCAAGTTCATCCACTGTTCCGATATCGTTCTCTACGGAGGTCTTAACAGATTTGAATGTCCCCCGGGCATCCTTAATGAAGTCCTTATTCGCTTTAGACAGAAATTCGTTCTTCGATCCTCCTCTATTCATCAAACCCGACTCTTCCTGCACATAGTGCATTCCCTCGTGCACTATTGTACCCTTCAAAGCCTCCCGAGTGCCTGGGCTGAGGAGAATCCTTCCTCCCGGATAATCCAAACTGCCAGTACGACTGCCTCCTTCAGGAAGCTGCGCTACCGACAAATGCCCTATTCCTGGGCGTAGATTGTACAAATCTGGATGCCGGAACACATCCTTCAGTGTCACAGGAGGCTGGTCGGCAGGAGCAGGGAACACAATGCTTTTTCCAAACGCATCTCTTCCGGTTGATAAGTGTGGCATCAATCCAGCATCTTTGTCAGACACTTCCCTTCTCCACACCTTATCCTTCCCCTCCAGCACTCCCAGCATTGTCCAGACTTCGTCTCTTGTTACTCCAGCATCCCGCAGTTTTTCTGCTCTCAACACCCTTGCATCACCCTTTGCCAAGGGAATGAATGTCAGGGGAATTAAGCCTCCTGGCAGCTCCTTATTCTCTGAGTTCAATGCCATCACCAGGCCGGCAACCGCTGCAGCCCCCATCGCAGCTCCACCAATACCGCCTATTTTTGGCCACAAATCCTGGCTGTGCAGTCCATCTGGCAGTGTTGTGTGATCTTGTGGAATCTGTCCCTGAGTTTTTGCCCTTTCAGCTGCTTCCACCCTCGGGTGGAACTTTCCACTTCCGTCCACAAAACCCGCTTCATATTTCTCATTCGCTTTCAACGAGTCTGGATGAGCCTGCCCTGTGTTCATCACCAGCCCAGATTCCTTATTCCGAAAGGCTGTCCCCACAATGTTCTTCGGGCTTTTGGGCACTGGCGTACCAAATTGGGACGGGCCTTTGGCCCTCTCCAAGTCAACTGGCGTCAACCAGGCATTGGCCTGGCTTACAGCTGGGTCTGCCACAGGGCCACTTCCAGCTGCGCTTGTCACTGTTGATGCCTGTCCAGGATTGGAATAATCCGTTCTGTTCTGTTCCAACTTCGCCTGATCTGCCCTGAACTTATCCTCTACTTCTACCTTCTTCACCAATGCCCGCTTGAATGCTACATCACCTCCCTTGGCTCCCATCCAAGTCATACCAAGCTTCGTTAGGAAGTCCAAATCTTCTACTGGCACTAGCCCTCCAGTCTGCCCGCTTGCCCAACCAGTACCCTCCACAATCGCCTTGCCAATGAATTGCATCGCTTTGGTGACGTTGGAGTTATTGTATTCTTGTCCAAGGCCCAACGCATCCATCACCCTTCCAAAAGGATTCACTACAGCATCCGGAATCAACTCTTCTGTCTGCTTCCTCGCCAGGGTTGCCGCTTCCTGATTCCCCATACCCGTGCCAAGGTTTATTCCCTTCCGAGTGCCATAGGCGTAGGCGTCATAAGCCATCACACCAATGCTCTCGAACATGTCTACCAAGGCTCCAACATCTCCCAGCACATCTCCACCAGTTTTCTTACTTGGCTGAAACTGTTTCTTCAAACCAAGCTTGGCATCGCTTGGCAAATCTCCAATTAGCGTTTTGATCTGCTCTACCTTTTGCCCTCTTCTTGCCACATCAGATGTTGGCAGGCCCAAATCCGCATCACTGAAGCGGTGCCCTTTTGCTTGCGGCGTACTCTTGTCTTGTGCAATCTCCCGCTGCAGATTCACGTCGCTGGGATTCTCCAGTAGCTCTGATTGCAAAATCCTCGACCGCACCTGGCCTCTTGTTTCTCCAGAGCCCTGCACTTGTTGATCGGCCGTCATAGTTTGTGGCATCCGGACGTCTGCTGTTTCTGGCCCCAAGCCCAACTCTACATCAGAGAAACGTGCCATACTATTCATCCGTCCAAGGTTGTTGAGCATTGCCCTTCGGGTCCCACTTCATCACCCTACCATCGTCAAACCGATACCAGCGGCCTTGTGTTCTATTTCGCTCTTCTGTCATAGTGTGAGGCTCACCCTTCGTCCCCGTTTTCGTCGATAGGAACTTTGGTGTCCCACTGCCACTTCCAACTCCCAGCTTGTTGTACCAAGTATCTTCAAACACCAGCTCTTTGCTTCTCGCTGTATACGCCTGGTTGCGAGCTACCTCTGGGCTTATTGCAGGATTCTGCTTTCGTATTGTCGATGCGTCGTAGGCCACACTATCAATGAACCTTCTCATCTCCGGATTCTCCACTCCTATTCCAGGATGATCTTCTCTCAGCATATCTGTAATATGCTTAACATCTGCTACTGACGCTTGATACGCTTTTCCACCTCCCTTAGCCAATCGCTGCTCCCGTTCCCCCGCCAGATCAGCCATCTTCTGCCGAATGTCATTCAGCGTTTTCCTTGACTCCGATGTGTCCCTATCTCTCGCTGCTTGCAACTCCAGTTGTAGGCGCTTTATTTCCTCGTTCGTTTTGTCTCTTTGTCCAAGTCCCCAACTGCGGATGCGCTTGATATTCTCCGGCTTGTATTCCGTCCCCTCCCACGGAGCAGGCTCATTTTGCAACCCAGGCTGTTTGTGCCATTCTTCTGTTGCCTTATCCTGACTTGCCTGATCGTGCACGCCTTCCAACAACCTGTCTCCAACATCGAACTCATGTAGTGATTGCTTCAATTGTTCATTGAGCAGTTGAATCTTCGCATGAGCAGCACTTGTCTCATGCCCCAAGAATTGATTTTGTTTCTCTGCCAATGACATACCCTGCATGGGATAGCCCTTTTGGAAGGCCAACAAACTCGCCCTCCCAAAAACAACCGACGGGCTTGGCATCTCACCTTTGCCCGCACCTGACATAGCCTCTGCCCACACAGGCCCCATTCCCATCACTTGTCGCAGCTCTTCTTCCGTTATACCTGCACTTGCCGTAGCGTGCCTTGCTTGCGCTATGTGTAAATCAATCTGAGATGGGATTGCCGCTGTTTGCCCTTGCGACAAGGCTGTCAACGCCTGCGCATGTTGATCCTTGATCGCATCACTAACTCCCCCTCCTCCTCCGAACATTGAAAAGTCTGGCATTCTACCTCCCAGCCATGTAGGTGCCGTATGCCAGCCTATTCAAGCTACTTCCAGCCAACTGCGCACTCCCAATCTGCCCCTCTAGATTCAGCTGCGCTCCTGCAGCAGGATTAAACCCTGCTCCAGCAAGCCCCGAGAAACGATCCAGCGTTTGGTTGTAGAAGTCCCCACCGTACTTTGCAATCGCTGCCATCATGTTCCCGCTACCCGTGTAGCCTTGCGCAGCCATACTCCTCTGCACCGCATCCAATCCTGCTTGATACCCCGGCTGTTTCTGTATTAGCGTTGGATCAGCACTCAAGGCACTCAACTGCTGCGCATACTGCCCTCGGAAGGGACCGAACGGATCAGCCTGCGAACTCAAACCCTGAGCCAGTTGCTTCAATCGTTGCGCCTCCGACAGGCCGTACAAGCCGCTTCCGATTGTCAACAGATTGCTCGGACTTCCCCAAGGCATATTGCCAGCACCACCCCCAACACCTCCCACGCCAGCGCCAGGTCCGAAACTACCTCCGCGAGCATTTTGCATACTTGTCAACAACGCCTGTGCACTTGGATCTCCCGGTGCAAATCCAGCCATCTGCAATGCCTGCCCAGGATCCACTCCATTTTGTATCAGCTGTTGTGCGACACTAATATCTCCACTTCCCTCTCCAGGAAGAAATGACCCCGCGTTGAAACTCATCTCTGATACTGGAGCAGCCGGACCACTGGTCATTCCACTCAGAAAAGACCCGTAATTGCTCATGTTTCCCGACAGGCCTCCGCCAACGCCGGAACCAAGCAATGCTATCTGTCCCAGCGTCGATCCAAGCTGATTCTGTGAACCCTTACTTGTCAAATGACTGGTCAGAAGGCCAGAACCAGGAAGGAAGAAGTTCCCAGCAACTGACGCTGCACTCTCCACAGAGTCTCTAAAACTTGTCCAAAAGCTCATAACATTTCCTCAATTTGGCACTACCACTTGCCTGAATCCAGCACCACCAGAATTAGGTGCACCAGCAGAAAGCAATTGTCCTCCTCCTCCCAAGCCTGTCACACTCAGCGATACCAGCACGAGATTCGGATCAACTGCCAGCGTGCCCGTCACTGTGATTGTTCCACCAGTAAGACCACTTCCAGCTACGATGGACGTCACGCTGCCACTTCCCGCCCCTGATGCAGGAATCAACGCTACCAAGTCCACAAACCACTTTAGCCACACAGGATTAAACTTACTTGTCTTTTCCCCAGTCCTCGGATCAGTTTCCTCCAGGATTGGATTAGCATACGTTGGCGGAGGCTGAAAGTCGGTTGCCACTTACAGTGTACCTATATCTATTTGCAGGTCAATTGCCCTAATACGAAACCTCGTCGGGCTTTTGTGTCTCAAGTGGATTGCTCTCCGCTTGTCGAAGCTCCCGCACTCATCTAAGTATGGCTTCTCCTGTCCCAGATCCACTCTTCGAAAGCCTGTCCACGTTTTATAGTCATCGTCACTAAAGCGCACTTGCAACACACTTCCCACTACCTGATCTGCGTCAAAGTACATCACACTGCAAGTCTTGCTCCGCGAGCTTTCTCCATCGTAGTTTGGTGTGTAGATGTCTACGGTGATAAGATCTTCAGCGTCCATTCCAGTTTCTGAATCCACCGTATACAGCCAGCCATTTGTCTCGTGCTGCAGGATGGTAGCTGCCGTTACTGTGTTGTACGTCGAGGCAACAATCGGAAAGTAATTCCCGTTTACATCTGTCCACTGGGCCCACAGCCCTGTCAATAGATCAAAAGCCAACGTCAGATTGTTGTTCTTCAACGTGAAGATGTACCAACGATGGCCATGATACTTAACTGTGAACGAATACACGGCGGTAAAGTCCACTTCACTCAGCAACCTTTCAATCGCTGGAGTTGACACAATGTCCACTTTCAGATTATCCAACTTCATTACCTGCACTGCAGCACTTCTATTCGTGGCCAGCCAAAACAGCACTCCGTCAATATCTTGCACGCTGTCTCCACTAATCGCACCCCAGTTTACCTTCGCACCCTGCACTCTCCCCAGCGGACTTCCCACCGTGTTCCCAGCGTCGTAGAACACTTCTGTGGACGACTCTTTGAAGGCAATCACGTACACCAGCTGCTTCGCCAGAAACACACCCCGGCTAGGCTCAATCTGTACCAGAATTGTATTGTCTGTTGGCCATAACTCTGGTTTGTTCTGTGCCGCAGCACTCCCTCGGATGTTCGCCTGTACGTCCATCACATAGGTCGTGGCATCCAGATACGCAAAACCCTTCACAGCGTTGCTGGGAAAATTGTTCTCAATTGCATTTCCAGTCCCCGTTCCCACTCCAGTCGCAACAAAGCTAGTCCCCGTTAGGTTATCCACTGCACCAATCAACGTGAAGTTTGTCGTACCAGGCGTGGCAATTGTATAGTTGAAATCTACTTTGAAGCTTCCTGCATTGACAATTCCCCCTGTCCCTTCAATCTCAACAAGACCTCCTCCATGATCGAAGTTGTATGCCTTTTTCCCATTTCCCAGCTGCAGCTTTGGAACTGCACCCATGCTCGACTCAAATCTGTACACTCCATTGGTTCCATCCACTGTTCCAATAACATCACTATTTCGAAACAATGTCGTTCCAAAGATGCTATATATGTCTCCAAGCCAATTGAACACTCCTCGACCAGGGCTAACTCCTCCCATCAATTGCATCTGCTTCGCCAAGCCTGGCCGCTTATACAAGAAGAAATCCCCCCTCAGCTCCTTCTCCATGAAGCCATTCACCAGCTTCGCATCCGTGGACGTATTTTCCCCCCTGTTCTCTGGCAGGATAATCAACGGCCATCTCTTTGGCCTATCGACTGTCTGCTCTTGCGGCATCCTAATGTACCAAATTGATACAACAGTTCATCGAAAACCACCTGTACTGTATCCCATCCCTTGCCGCATATCTGGCGCAAACGACGTTGCAGCATCTTCCACATCAAAGTCTTCCAGCATTGCTCTATACACTGCTGCTCGCTGCTGACACCTATCGCAGATCGCTTGAGGCTGGCCGGTGCTAATTTCGTCTGCAAGTCCCCACACCAGAGCAATTCCCCACTCTTCCGGAAAGTTCATAGTTTCCACAAGGCTGATTGGATTCATCACTCTTTGTTGCAACATCAAGTGTGCCGTGCCCGTCGCTGCTTCCACATCTGGCACCAACCAAAAGTACACATTCAAGCTCGTTGCTTGCTTATCTACGAAGTACTGTGCAATCGCACCTTGCTGCGTTGTCTGCGACAACCTCAACCACTCATCCCAGCTCAGTGGATAGATAGGCCGCCTGCTGGCGCTTGCATCCAAAAAGTATCCTTGTTGCACTCGCAAGGGCTTCGCCATACTCACATCGCCCGTTGGGCTCAGCGTGTACGGGTTGCCTTGCCCACCCTTTCCCACCACCAGCGGAATTGCCAGATCCGTTTGCAGCCACAATTTAAGACCCTGCGTTTGCCACAGCACAATCAATCTTTGCAAATCCTGCATGTATTGCGCAAACTGCTCTCCATTCGGAACACTCCCTCGATTCAACTTCCCTGCCTTACTCATTGCAGCAGTGATGATACTGTAAGGAGTGTTGATATTAGGTGTTGTCACAGTAAATTCCTTACGTTGATATGGTCTGCATTTGTGCTGCGGTGGACTGCGCAAGATAGATGCGCAGTTCCTTGAGGGTGCCATTCAACTGCTGAAATCCTACCAAGTGAGCAACGTGGATATTCGCGCCTGTTCCCATAGCTCCATCAAACGCTCCGGTCGCGGGCGTCAATCCATCGCCCGTAATGGCAAGCCCTGCGGCGCCGAAGGACATAATGCGCTTACGCACTACGCCATTCGTGTCAGACAAGGCTGTCTTCGTGACGAAGCTCGTACCATCTCCAACCGAGTTCTGTGTAGATAGGCTATTAAAGGAAAAACGCGCATCCGCCGGAAAGCCGACAATGTACGCAGAGACGCCGTTCGTCGTGAAGTTCGTCGAGACCTCGGCATAGACCGTGCCTTGCGCTGGATTGTAGTTGCCAGCGCCAGCGAATGTGAACACATCGGCTGCTCGCGCTGCACCTGTGCTCGCCATCGGCGAACTGGCAAACTGTCCGGCTGTAAGTGGCTCAAACTGGTTGAAGTCCACTTCGATCACATCGCCGATCGTTGCCATCTGCAGACCAAAGGCGACATTCAACTCATTGTCATTTAGCTGCAATCGCGTGTAAGTTACGCTGTTGATGCTCGCAGTGATGTCCTGTGTTGCTGTACCCTGCTTGAGCAGGATTGCACCGCTACCACTCACGCGCCGCACGAAATGCGAATTAGTGCGGCTTGTCGCCGCAGCTACGAGCGTTTGCAGAATGGTCCCGTTTGGAGCGGTGCATGTCAGCGTGCTCGCACTGTTCGGCACTCCGTCAATTCCGGTTGCAGTCTTTGTAGGCGTGATACCAATGGCTGTCCAAGCTGCATTCGTCATATCCCGGATTGCCGCAGTTGGAGTTACCAACTGAGTACCTGGCAATTCCGACAGAAAGCCGCCATAGGGACCAATGGCAGTATCTCGGCCTAGGTAATGGCTGCGCATGACGCCGGTTGTCACCTGTCCCCATAGGCCAGATGCAAGCTTGCACCATGCGACTGAAGCTCGAGTGATGGTCGGTGTCACAGATCCAAGGGCAAACAGGGTCACTGTATTCACAGCGCCATTACCAAGATCATTGAGTGGTAGATAGAAGGACAGATTTATACCTGCACCCAGATACAAACGCCCCACCCTTTTTATTCCTGTCAAGCTAAAGGAATCAGGATTCCCCTTTGGCAAGGGAAAGCTCAGCGGAAAAGACAGATTTCCCATCTCACCCTCAACTACATCTGCGTCACGTACGCAAACACTGCCGTCGCCGTGGTTATCAGCACTTGGATTTGGCAGGGTGGCAGCAGGAAACCAGCGGCCCCTGCAGCAAGCAGTGATGTGTCCGCTCCCACGTCCACAAACGTCCCCTTCTGCGTCCTAACCTGCAGCTTCACACTCCCCCCTCCGAACGTCGCCTCCGCAGTGAACATTCCTGGCCCTCCCGGCCAGTTAACCACCGTTCCCACCGTGGCATTCTCTGCCAACTTCGTCACTGTTCCCGCAGGTTGATTAGCCATTTTCGTGCCTATACAGTTTCACAAACTCCAGCACCAGCGTAAAGTTCTGCACCGTGTTTGGATCAAAACCCGTTGTGATCAGGTTAATATTTCCATCGTATCCCACCCTTGTGGAATCTGGTAGGAAACCACCATAGCTGCTCGAGAAGATCTTCCCCCTTCCAGCCAGATTGTATATCTGCTGCGGAAAAGCACTGTTCCACTGCAGTTGCACTTCGATTCCATTCCCAATAGAGTATTCGAGCATATCCACCCGGAAGCCCACAAGGGTCTGAATTGAAGAGTTATTGATACAGTCGCCCAGCGCAAGGGCAGGTGTTTCAGATATGTCTGAGTTGTCCAAAACACCTGTCCACTTCACCACTAAATTGCGAGGGCCATCCAATGTTATCTGACGGTCCAAGACGTTCATTTTTCACTGTCCCGACACGCGCTCAGCGTAATCAAACTCAAATTCCCAGCTTGGTGCTGCAGCGTTGCTTGTCCCCCACATACCCATCTTCAGGGCATATCCCGGCGGGATCACAATTGGAGGAAGACGATACGATGTCCGCTTCACAACAGTCCCACCGGACAGTACGTCACTGGAAACACTCACGTCGCCAAATAGAAAAATCCACTCATCTAGCGTGACCGGAACTGTGTTGTCAATTCGTCTGCGTGAAACCAGCGTCCCACCCGTTGTCGTTGCCGCTGCTGTCAGCGCTCCGAAGTGAATCACAGCTGCCGATATTATCCCTGGTAGGGGATTCGTAGTAACCGCCGTAATCAGCGATCCGCCACTCACATACGCACTTGCTCCCACAGGCTCCAGCCAGAACGCCACATCCCAGAAACTCGCACTTGTGGGAACTTGCGAAACCATCATCCACAGGAACCGAGGGTAAATGCTCTTGCTCGTCGCACCAGCAGCCCAACTGTTGTAGACAATCAGCACAGGCCTCGTTTGGGCGCTTGTTGCACCGGCATTCGCGGCATCTACAACACTTGTTGTTCCGGCAATCACCGTGTTCGGCGTTGGATTCGTCGCCACGAAATACGCACCTTCATCTGCCAGTGCGTGATCAGTGTTCCACAGGTTCTCTATCTTCTGACTCTGCGAAGTTGGAAAAAGTACATTAGCCATTTTCTATTCTCCAGTACGTTCAAAAAGGAAATTAGGTGTCAAGAGCTGGAATTGGGAAACCCTGTCCGGCCAATGCTCCAGAAATGGAGTTGCCTTGACTTCGCCAGCCAATCGTTACGATGAACAGCACTCCCGCTGCAGCATCCAGCGAGCCGGCAAAGTTCCTTTGGATCATCCCCGTCCCTGCCGTTCCCGTACCCAGAATCAGCAAGGAACTCGTATGTGTTGTTGCCTTGGACGTCACGTTGTTGTCTTGGATCAACAAGTTCGTCACTGCACCGGTAGTTGACACCGCTAGGATTGCAATATCTTGCGTCGATATGGTGAAGATGTTATTCCGACTCAGATTCATCCTATCAATTGCATCGGCAACCAGCACTGTCGTATTGTACGTCGTGCCAATGGAGGGATAGAAGTTGTCCGTGAACATCAGTCCATCTGCTGTGTTCGCAGCACCAGTGCTCTTCACTATGTTAGCGAAGTTCAAGTTCGCCGCAGCATCTCGAAATTCACAGTTCTGCACTGCAAAGTTCTTCGCTGTTGTCAACGTGAAACATGCTGCGATTGTCAAGAAGTTAGCCACAAAGATGCAGTTTTGCACACTGCAATCATCTGCCGTCACGTTGACCGTCGCTGTGTTCGCCGCTGCAATTGTGAACACCGGCCGGGAACTTCCACTTCCCAGTCCAATCACAGCCACACCCTTCACATCCAGCGACAATGCCGTGTTATTCGAGATCGTCTCTGCATGGCCGCTTCCAACAAAGATAATGTCGCCTCTGCCAGCGACACACGAACTGATGGCAAAATCCAGTGTGGCGAAGGGATCAAGAAACGTCCCCCGGTTGCCGTCACTTCCTCCACGCTGCTGTGGATTCAAAACGGTGGAGTTGTCCAGCCAGAACACAACCCCAGGCTGAAGTTGCAACAGGGGCATTCCCCGCACACTCAGCCCATTTGCAAAGCCATTTGGGAAGTTCGAAATACTACCAATAGGATTCATTCAATGCTCCAAAGTTGGGACCAGGCTCCTAACCTGGCCAATGCGTGTTGCCTTATTCCCCCTTCGGGGAATCCAACCCTGCTGTATCAAATTGGTACAGCAGGGGTACCACAACTACCTGTCACGGACCGTTGCTGCCAAAAAGAGCCCTGGGGTCGTTCAACAGTGTGCTGAAGCGCATGTATGTAGCAGCCTTAGCGTTCTTGGTGTCATAGTCATTGTCCTGATCGAAGATCGGTTTGTCCCGCCAGAAGAAAAACAGCCCATGCGGGCAATTCGTCCTGATGAACCACGGGTGCGCGTTTGTGAAATAGTGATTCATGTATATCCCTTCGGGAAACACATTCGTCGCATTCAGCACGTTGATGTTGTTGCTCGTGGTATTCGACTGCAACACGCTTTTCAGAATCCTATTGGCGTTGTACCACTCATTCACGCTGATATGCAGCGACCTCGGCATGATTGAGATGAGATTCCCCCGATCATTCGCTGTTTGCATAATCTGAATCGTCAGATCTTCAATGGCCGCTTCCGACAAATCCGCCGCCGGTGTCAATGCATTCGAGAATGTACCCCCCGTCGTATTCGTATGCGTCGCACTGATCCACGCCTGCCCATCTGCAGTGGTCTGGAAGGTCGTCACGAACGCACTGTTCCAGGGAAAAGTCGCCACGTTTTCCACTGTTTGCCTCATACTGAAAGCGTTGCCACTCGCTCGGCGATTCGCCACAACTTCGTACAAGTTATCCCGAAGTTCCTCGAAGGTGACAATGTACCCCAGTGCGTATGCCGTATGAAGCGCTCGACTTACTGGCCCCTGCAACTCACTGTCGTAAGTCACTGGCGCACCCTCACTCTTCACGGGCGCTAGCCCGAATGGAGTGATCTGCACCAATTCCTCATACGCCTTGTCCGAGTCGTGCACGTCGTACAAGTGGCAGTACTCTTCTTCGTGTTCATCGTAAATTTGGCCCCACGTGTCGTACACGCCAGGCCAAAGCAACTTAGGATGCGTTCCTGTGTTAATCACACCAGCGGGCATTATACACCTCCATTAGGAAAGAAATTCGCTTCCCAGGATTTTCTGGCGCAGCACGCCTCGAAGAAATCTGATCCGCGATACAACTGTTTCTGGATACCCTTCCAAGTTGCAGATGCTATCCACACTTGATAGGTACAACACCAATGAACTCCTTTGAGCCCGGACTGATTCTTCGTAGACAATCTCCGGTTGTATGCCTGTGCTGATGGAGTAGCCCAAGTGCAATTCTCTTTGGAATATCCTTTAGAATTATCTTTTCTCTCCAAAGTCATTCCAGCAGGGATGTTCCCCATATCGTCAAAGAAGGCATCGAAACTCTCCCAACGAGGGTCGTATGTAATACCCCTACCTCCCCAGTCAGCGTGTCTGGGTTGGTTAGAATCATTACATCGTTGCTTCATAGCCATCCAGGTTCCATGAATCCTGGTGCCAGTCATGTTATGAGTAGGTTTGAACATGACTATACTCCCAAAGAACCCGTACCGTGGCCGAGCTCGTGCACGTTTATTTGCACTAACCACTTTGCAAATGCACCGAAGGTGTTGTTCGGCTTCCTCGACAGACCCAACAGCTTCAGCTGCAACGTCGCTGTTGCTGCCGCTGTAGCATCCGTTGTGCTGGCCAACTGCCACCCCGACAGGAATCCGTTGTTCGTGCCGCTGACGCTTATCGTGTTCAGCCCTACTTCCGCAGCCGTCAACTGCGTGCCATTCGAGTGCTCCTGAATCTCGAAGATCACTTGCGGATCATCCACTACCATTGCGTACCACACAGCGGGATCGCTCGCTGGCCGGACTATCGAGTTCAGATTCAGTGGGTTGAACGTGCTACCTTCCGTCGTCCCCAAGCCCACGATCACCCCTCTCAACGCCCCTGTCGTCAATCCCAGCACGACGTTTGGCACTCCGTTTGCGTCAGCTCCTCCCCCGCTTATCACAGGATCACCCACCGCTAGGGCCGTTCCGTAGTTCGCATCAATCGAGTACTTCCGCGCTTGTCCACTCCACGGAGCTCCGTTTAGGTAACCAACTGGCGAGAAGCCATTTGGCCTATTTGCGTTTGCCATCTACATTCTCCAATTCAGAATAGGGTCAAGAAGAAATCTTCTTGGTTAAGAAATCAGGCAGCTTTGTACGTTTCTGGTCTACGTACCGTAGCGCTTTGTCCGCACCACTTTCCTTGTCTGCACCAAGCAAACCGCCAGCCAACGCACGCCTAATGCCACCCAGCCTTGAATCATCTGCCACCAGAGCCCTTTGATCTTCCTGCCACCATTCTTCCTTAATCTTCATCAAATACAGCCGCACCACCTGCCCATCTTTGCCCACATCATCGCCGCTCACAATGCTTACTCGTGTTCCCAAGTCCGTGTTCCCGTCCTGTGCCGTGTCACTTCCCAGCACCCGGTTGTTCAGCGCCACTTCTTCCGGACGCACGAACTCATATCCACCTTGCAATGCCCTCTGCATCCTGGCCGTCGACCCCACGAACCAATGTTGATGGTATCCCGGAATCTCCGGCACGCTCAAACGTGCAACAGGTAAACTCATTGGCAGCCTCTTCCGATCCCCTACGGGGATTTCATTGATAGCTTCTGCAGGATTCGCCGGACGTTCCACTTTACACCTCCATTATTAGGAAAAATAACCTGTATTTTCCAGCTCTCGCACGTAGTGCTGCCGATACTCGGCCTCCGTTTTGAACTTTCCATCCTTTCTCACAAACTTCTTCGCATACTTGTCACATTGTGCTTTAGCCTCCGCCGGCAAATCTGCATACGTCCGACCAGCGGCTTCACCGCCTGTGGAGCTTCCTCTGCTTCCTTCCACTTTCCCCGCTCCTGGTCGCTGCGTTTTCCCCGAGATTCGCTTGTCCAGCTCCGCGAAAAATGCCTGTCCCCGCAAATCAGGCCTTTCCTGCGTAAGTTTCGACGCTATTGCCATTGTTTCGTAGGTCCGTACAGCGTCCACTTCGAACCACCCATTCCTTCCCTTCCACTCAGTGTACTCCGGTGTCAGCGCATTCACACTTTCGACGCGCTTCCCATTTTTCCTCTCTTCTCCATCTTCAAGCTCTTGTTCTGTTTTCGCATTCACGTTGTTCAAGCGTTGTAACTGGTCAGTCAAATCCACTTCTGTGTCCACATCCCCACTTCGCTTCGCATCCTTGATCTGCGACAGCAGCTCCTTCCTCGTCTCTTCGACCCTTCGAGTCACTTCTTCCTCATGGAACTCTTCCAGAGTGCTGAAGTCCTCCCTCGCCGCTTCCAATTCCTGCGCCAACTTATTCACCTGCTGCCGCATCGCCGTCATTTCGCTGTGCAGCCTTGCATTTGTCTTCTTTAGGATGGGATTAAGTTTCTTCTGGTAGTCCACCCACGCTGCAGCATCCATCCAATCAGCCGGATCACCCTGAAATTCCTCTTTCGGCACCCATTCCAAGGCTCTCGCCGCTTCCTCAATCTTCCCTTCTTCCGTCATCTCGTCAGCCATTTTAGCTCTCCTTAACAAACCAATCTATGTATTCATCTAACCTCTCATGAAGGAAGCGCCTATGCGCCTCACCAACAGTTCCTTCTGGAACAACACCTAAAGATGAGGTAAACCACTGCCTATTCGCGTGGGAAAAATCTATTGAAAAGTGCTTAGCTCCTCGAAGCTGTTTTACAGTAGGACCCTGTCCATTGCCTACATTGATGCTAACATCTTCGATCATCGTGTCCATATTCATTCCCACGTGATTTTAGCAAAAATGTCCCTATCGTTCACCAAACGATAGGATTGTCCATCCTTCGTTTGTGTCGTCACATATCCAGCAAACTGCGTCACCAGCACCTTATCGCCAGGTTTCGCCCTTGGGGCTAATTCTTCTTTCCAGCACTCAGGTCCTACCGCCACTACCACGCAGCGCTGTTCTACCATGTTCATTCTTCCAGCCGCCGAAGGTGGCAGTTGTATCACACTGCTCCTCAGCTCCGGCTCATACGTCTGCACCAGCACTGCATGACCCAGCGGAATCAACCCGCTCGTATTCTCCCTCCCAACAACCTCAATACCCTCCGGCTTCTCCTGGCGCATCGTCAGGCTTCCCATCTTCTGCTCTGCTTGGCTGCTCACTTCGCTGGTCTCCCAGAATTGTCTCAAAGTCCATAGCTTCGATATCTCTGTACACGCTGCACGCACCTGCTGCCGCAGCACCCTTAACTACCGATTCAAAATATTGCGGCTCTAGGAAGTGCCCACCTTCCCACCGATCCCTCATTTCTTCACGCTGCAACCTGGCCCATTCCCGCAGCACTTGCGTTACCGGGTCCAGCAACCACAGATCCCACTGCTCCCTTGTCAGCGGTGGCGATGCCACCTCGATCTGATCCATCCTCTTGTCCCTTCATAAACAGTTCGATTTGCTTCAAAATGCTGTCGTTGTGCTGCTTCAAGGCTCCAATCGCCGCCTCGAACATCGCAATTCTATGACCCTCTTTAATTCCCCCCGCGCTTTCCATTTCCAGCGCAGCTTTCGCTTGCAACTCCACGATTTTAGCCTGATTCAATCTGTGCGTTTCCATCAGCTCCGCAGCAAACATAGCTTTTTCATTCTCAAATTGCATCTGTTTCCCCTGCAATTTGATCTGCTCAATCGCCGCCTTCGGATTCGGCACCGGTGTTGCCTTCTCACTCTTCGGTCCCGGATACACATTGTCCAGATCGTCGATCTTCATTGCCCTCAGCACCCGGCGTTCCACGACCTCCCAATTGTACCCCGGTGTTGTTTGCGCCAACTGCTTCAGCGTCAGCGCTTGTTGGAGAGCTGCCCCCTCCGACGTTACATTCGGATCTGCTACAGGCACAACCTTATCCGGAGAACCCAAATAGTCCTCCTGTCCGATGCGCCCTTCCTTATCTCCAAATGTCGTCTGGATCGGCAAATTCAGCCCATTGAGGATATACAACTTCCGAAATTCTTCCTTCATGCTGCGCCAAACTCTTTTGAAGATCGCATTGTAGATCTTCATTCCCATCTCAATCATTGTCCTCTGCGTTTCCGCTGGTGTATTCTGCCCCGGATTCTCGCCCACGACTGCATCCGTGGCACCAGAAATGCGATTCGTGTAGTTCACCAGCAAGCTCAACAACTGAAACAACACTGTACTGGGGTCTCGAACAGGGAGGGGAAATACCGACTTTCGCAAGTCATCTCCTGTACTATCCACACGGTTCCATCCGAACGGAGTAAACGTATAGACACCACCCCTGATTTTCGCACCTCTTCCCAGGAATCCCCCAGCTGTGTTTGCCATTGTGCCAGCATCCACAAGCTGGTTGATGATACTGTTGACCGATTCATTCAAAGGCCCTAACAAAATACCGAAGCCCACATCGTATATACCTCCGTCCGGACTCGGAATAAACGAATACTTCGTGAAATATTCCTCTGCCCTGGCAGATATGATCTGGCCTTTGTACTCCCCGCTTTGCACCACTTCCACATCTTCAATCCGCGCTACCCTCGACACGATCCGCAGTACTTCCTTCGACTGCTCCTCGATTAGAATAATCCACGGTTCTGCATATCCATCTCCGTCCAGGTCCAAATTGCAGTGCATCTCGAGGCCATAAAAGGGAGTCGTCTCATCTGGCCTTGCAGCCGGCTGTTGGCCCGTGCGAAGATTTTGTTTCTGCTCTTGCACTGTTTGCTGCGGTAGCACTGGCTCTGCATACCACTTTTCCTCCAGCACATCTCGATACACGCCTGACAGCACCCGTTCCCTAATGTCATTGCGTGACAAGGGAATCTTATGTGTTTTCCTCTCACACGATTCCACTGACTTCGCCCAATAATTCAGCACCAGATCCTTCGACAGGACCAACTCACTGACATTGTGTCCTAGTTTGGGACTGAAATAGGTCTTCACAAAAACTGAACCGATGATTGCTAAGATCAACAACAGCCGATCATGCTGCTCTTCCCACGGCTGGTCCTCTTCCAGTACTTGGTAAGACATATGCTGGCCAACGCGCTCCGCGCGCATGTGCTCAACGCCTTCAGCATCTAAGCCCACCACCCTCATTTTCACCACATCTGTACCATTGATGATCGCAGGGTACGCCTTTGCATGGAACTGCATAGCCCCGATTGTCACCAGTGGAAACGCGATATTCGAGCAGTTTGGCCAAGGGAAGCTCTTCTCTTTTTGCAACTGCATCGCCAGATCCATCGCGGACTCAGTCCGGCGTTCCCACTTGAAGCGGCTTTGCTTATCTGCGCTGTATCCGTCAAAGACCCACGTTCCGATAGCCTGGAGGTCCCTCTCATCGAAGCGGCTGCACAGGTTGGCAGCCCCGATTGTCTCGGCGTCCAGCGTTAGGTATTTGTTGAGCACTAGCATTGGTTAGTATCCAGTGACCGCGCTGCGTCCACGTTCTGCTTCTCCGCCCCGATTCCAGAATCCACGTTCCAGTTCGTGTTCCTCATCGCTGAAGAAATCTTCTTGCTCTACCAAGGCAGTACCAGAGAATCCAATAGCTAATGTTGCCGCGCTGTCAAATTGATCGTCCAGCCTGGCGGCTGCGCTTCCAGTGAACTTCAGGAGCTCTTCTTTCGCACCTTCGTAGCCTTCGGCTTGCGTGTTCCAGCGGGTTGCTCCCGCCCTATGGATTTTCTTCAGCGCCATGCCCCTTGTTGCCTTGTCCTTCACAGGGTTCAGCACCTCGATGTTCAGGAACCTATCGCGCTCCTGCATTTCTTGATACACGACATTTTTCACTGCGTTCCAAATCACCCCACCTTCCACAAAGTGTGTGATCTGCCCATCTTGTGCCTGGCTGCGCCAGCGTTGCTCCACTTCGAACATCAGATCAATCCACCCTATTTCTCCCTTTTCTTTTTCCACTGGAGAGACGCTAGGATTCCAGCGACCAACTCGGAAATCGAGAAAATGTAGCACATTTCCTGCATCTTTTCCTCCAACAGTACAGGACGTACGGTTGGCAAGATCGGCCTTTGACACTGCGAAGTCCCATCCAACGTTGACGACCTTCGGTCGTTCATAGTCATCTCCCTTCATGGGAATGAAGTCATCTTTGCGCAGGAATGCACTCATGGAGTCCTGCGGATCATTCATGAACTCCTGCGAGTATCCCGCACTGTCACCATCCGCTATAAACTCCTCCCGCCTTTGTTTCAGCTGCTCGACTGTCCAGCGCTCTGGCCACAGCAACTCCGAAAAGTCGTCAAAACTCCGATGGGCTTTATAGAACAGAAATCGCCACGTTTTGTTTTTGCACAGACGCGCCAGCAGCGAATCTTCATGCAGGATTGTGCCGTGGATTCGGATCTTACCAGATTTCGACAAAGCCTGCTTCGCTGCACGGAAGAACCAGCGCTTACACTTTCCTCGACGCTCTTTGCTCTCCACCTGCTCATCGTCTTCCAGATCATCCCCTACTATCAAATTTGGTCTCTTTCCGTTCCACATAGCTCCCCGAATCTTCTGCTCCGTGCCTCTTCCCAGCACCCTGAAGCGATGCCCATCCCGCATTCTGACAATAATGTCTGCCTTGCCGTCCGTCTCGAAATCGTCTACTTCGAACTCTTCTCGAAGGTCTATGTTGTCATGCAGTTCGTCGGAGATATTTGAAAGCTGTTCCGCTGCCTTCTCCTCCGTGCTGCCTATGATAATCACATAGTCGCTTGTTCGAAAGAGTACTGACGCAAGTATAAAGTCGAATGTTAGGGCCGTCGACTTTGCATGATCTCGAGGAGCGACACAGCCACACTGAGGATAATCGCTAGCATACAGGGCCCAAGCCTCACGATGAAATGGAGGTGTTGGCTTCGGTTCATCATACCGCGGGCTCAAGAAGGTCCCAGAGAATGCCTCGATCAAATCTGCAGTCAGGCGAACAGGAGCGTTCATAAGTCTGGCACCACTGCCAGCACTCCCACCTTCTGCAGCGTCTGCCCACTTGACGTCGTCACCGTGCACAACAGCTCATACATTGTTCCAACTATGCCACCCACAACCCTTTGCGATACCGTCGAAACTGTCGGGCCCTGAATAGCCGCACCAGACAAGAGTGCTCCAGGCACAGCATCTGTGCCACTATACACTGAAGGGGCCACCGTTTGTCCTGAGATCGATTCCCCCGGAGCTAAATCGCTTAGGAAATCAAATATCACAAGCTGGTTGGTCCCTACCAACTTCGCCGGAAGCTCTTGTCGATTCACGCTAATGTCCCAATTTGATACATGAGAAGAAATCAGGCCAGAAGAACCGCTTGATATACCTATTACTTTTGCTTATATTAAGCATCCTAGGAATAGTCTGAATATTGTCTTCTGTGTGCAATCCACAGACAGAATCACTCAAAAGAGGCACAATATGATCTACGTCCCAAGGTATCCCTGTTACTTTAGTTCTTATATAAGCTAAGTGATAATACTCAGAAATAAGAAATCTGTCCGCCCAAATCGGAGTTGCTTTTAGTTTTGTTGCTCTTCTAAAAGCACTATTACTCCTGCCAACCTCAGGGTATGATCGTCTAAACTTAAGCTCATTCAACCTCTGTAATTCTTTATTCCGTATCCCAATCCATTTAGGCTTACCAGATCTTATATTAGCCATCATTTGAATAGCTATTTCATTTCCTCTTTTACTTCCCGCCCTGATCATAACTACATCCCACCCTTGGACATTTGGCTAAGCGCAATTGCGATGCTCTGTTTTTGTGCCTTCCGCTTCCCGAACTTCTTCTTTGTACGGGCAAATGTCTTGCCCTTGTGCAGTTCCCTGATGTTTTCTGATACTGTTGCCGCAGAGCGACCCTTCAAAAGTGGCATCACCGCACCCCTTCGTATTCCAATGAGAAATGATTTCCGTCAGGCTTTGCAAAACGCCCTCCCCACGACCCTCCCAAACTTTCCCAGTACCCGCCCAGGGGCATATACGCTTCGCTATTCATTTGATACACACCCCCTTTGAACAAGTTCAGGTCGATTGCCAACCTCTGCGTGTGCAGTGAGTGTTTTATTCCAGTTCCGTGCTCGGCGTTCAGCGCCGCCTGTTCCGGTGTTCGATACGCTTCGCCCACAGTCAACTCGAATCCGTTCTCGTAGGCCCAACCAATCAGCTGTCCCACCATCTTGACAAACTTCGTTTGCTGTTCGTGTAATGCGCTCATGGCGCACTCAGCATAAGCTTGTCATTTGCGGGGTCTCCCGCCGGACCTCCGAACCACTTCACGCCCTGTCGCCAGTACCATGCCCGAAATCTCAGCATACCATCCTCCACCAGGATGCGATACAGGATATTATCTGCCATGTCTCGCCATGTTGCTTCATCAAGGCACCCTTCTCGCATGAGTTGATACAGGAAGTCGTGAACCAGGCTCCCCCGAATCGAGGACTTCGTTCGCACTGTAGGTCCACTTGGTCCATCCCAAGCATAGGCATTTAGAATCTTCAGCGTCCCATCCACGTCCAGCGATCCATGCTCAATGACAACCTTACACAATGGCCGAACTTCAATCACATCATCGTAGTCTGCTTCCAACTGATACCGATAACCCTCGGTGTACGTAACCTTCTTTTGCACAATCAACCTTCCGTCGGAAAAAGGGGCAGCGGTGCGAAGAAGTGGAGAGAAGGAGCGTGTCGAACTTCCACATTCGCTGAAGGGAGATACAGTGCTCCGCACCGCTGCGTTTTGCATCAATGTCCTGCAACCATATTCAGGAATGCAAGAAACAAGAAAACAGCCACAATCACTATGGCAATATCCGTCCACTTTATGTATCCACGCTGCCTCAGCATTTGATCACTTTGCACATCAACAACACTGCACCAGCCACGAGTGCATATGCAGCGACGGCGATTGCGAGATTCTCGAATGTCAGTGACATGTTTTATCTCTTAGGCCGTCCCACAGACACTCCTGTGCCTGCATCCTTCACCGCTTCATGCAGCGCGGCTACATCCTTCAAGATCATCACATGATCCGATTGGAAGTCCTTCAAGCGCGTTTCAAGGGCTGCATCCGCCCTAGCATTCACAAGCTGTGCATCCGACAGCGCCTTTGCCCGCTCTTCATCATGCCGCTGCAACACGATTACAACTGCTGCAATGTCCTTGATCTGTTCCAGCCTGTTGAACGCCCCTGTCACGAACGCCCCTGCTCCCACCACCAATCCAGTTACGCACGCCCCTATGAACGTTTCTTGCGCCTTCTTCCAAATCTCCCCCGTGTCCATCAATTCCCCAACAGGCGTTGCCACCAGTACACGGCTGCGCCATAGGCAGCAACAATCAACGTATCAATCCACTGCCGGAGCGTCGGCGCGCTCCAGAAGCCTGGCCGGCTCTGCCGTCCCGAACCTTTCGAAGAAGGCCAATTAAACTGAGAATCTGCATCCGCCACTTGATCTGCCCCCTAACCTTTGTCGCCGACAGATTGTACATCGGGTGCCTTTTTGTCGACACTGGCTGCGGCACTGGCGTCATTCTCTCCCACTCCCAGCGTAGTTTTTAGTGGGATCGCTACAGACTTCGCAATCTTTCCTCCTGCGCTTGTATCGAACTTCGTCAAGGCATCCTCCAGGTGCGGCCACTACTCCCTGATGTGCGTGTCCAGCGATACGATATGCGGATGAGGAGCACTAGCCATTGTCTTCTCGAACCAATCTTGGACTACTTCCATCACTCGGTTATCCATAGCGCACCTCACGATGCTTGCGCACTCTTTCACCACGCTGTGGTAGGCCACCGTAAGGTACTTTACCCTTTCCAGGTTTGTTTCCCTTATCCTTTTTCTTCTTCCCTGCGTTATGCATGCTTTGATCTCCTTCTGTAAAAGTTAACATTAGTAGGGCCTCTTAAGGACGGGCACCCCTGTGGGCTGCAGCGAGTTCTGGCAGGGCCATACTGGAACCGCGTGACCGCGGGACGCTTGTCACAAAGGTACTTCCGCTACAATCAAATACCGATCACTGTGAATCGTTTGTTCTGTAATGTCACAAGGGTTGACAAGCCGAACTTCTGACACCAGCATGTCAGGCCGGCCATCTCGTGTCCGTTCCCACAACTGCACGACAACCCTAAACGCTGTAGCATCAGCGTTTTCAATGCGAACACGCTTTGTCACACTGTAACCTCCCAGTCGTCCGCCAGCAGATCTTCGTGGCTTGCTACCCACGGCACTCGATCTCCGTCAGGATCCTCCAAAAAGATGTACGAAACAGTCATCTTGCTATCTTCGTCAGGCTTTTGCAACTGCAAGAATGAGCCATCCCACGCGCTTCGCGTGACTTTCTCATCTTTGCGCAGGGCTCGAAGAGCCTTCCCAAACTTCATCTTGCGTGTCTCCTATGCACTTAACGCCGCTGGTGTTAGAATTGACTCTAAGCCTATGTAATCTGGACCTTACTGCCCCTACTGAGCGCTGCAAAGTAGCAGCGATATTCTCTAAGTTTGCCTCACCCTTGTACAAGATTAGAAGCTCTTGCTCTTGCGCAGCAGTCCAACCTGTATAAGCTGCGTCGTGTCCTCGAGCATTTTCCTTCTGCACTTGATATGGTTTAACTAAGGAATGATAATTCATATAGGCTTCGCCTTAGTAGCGCACTACACTCAACCGCCGCCAGCTTGTTTAACGTGCTGTCGCACTGGATTGTCTGACGTAGGCGGCGTCTGCACTTTCGGAGCGGATCGTGCCAGCTTGGAACTGGCCTTGTGAGTTGGAATCGTCCCTAAGTGCGGCACGCTCACCTTGGTTTTGAACATCGTCGGAAGTGGCATCTTCGTATTCTCCTTCAAAAGTTTCACCTTTTCGGACCTGACTCTGTAACGCGAGGAGGCGCTGCGCCAGCGTATTCAAACGCTCCAAGCTGTTTTCGAGGGCTCCAACAGGGCGATCGTTCTTGCCGATGCGGCCCGTGAGCTCCAGCTGCAAACGAGCACCTTTGAGCTTATCTTCCACGGTTCCGTTGAGCATCGCGTCTGCAACAGTGTCGGCCGTAAGGCCGTACATGGCCTCGTAGCGTGCGTCTACAACAGCCGACATGTCCTGCAGGTGGGCTTTGAACAAAGGATCGCGTGCCAGCCACGTTACATACTCTGGCGTGAAGTCCACAATGCTTGCAATTTCCGTCCGGCCAAGTCCCTGCGCGAGCAAGCTGGCGACCATCTTATGCTTGTCTGTCAAAGCACGCAGCTTGACCAAGTTTTCGCCGTGCACGGTCACTTCACAAACTCCCGTCGCTTGGCCAGAAACAAGTTGTCTTGCGGTGCCGAAGGCACCAGGGTTTCGCTTGGCAGCGGCCTGTGCTCTTGCAGAACGCAGGTCTCGTTGTGCTGCGCGCGAAGCGCAAAGCGCACGCGATCCATCAAAGCGTGCTGCTCTGCCGTGAGAACATCGTCAATCGAACTCATTGTGCTGCCTGTAGAGATTGTAGACGAATTTCGGACGCGCGAATCTGTAAATCTTGATAGAATTATAATCCAACTTTTTCCTCTTTTCAACCAAGCTTGGCATCTTTTTCGTCCACCGGCCCCAAGTTTTCCAAACAGCCCTGCTGAATCAATTTGATACACGTCTACAATCGTGCGAAGCACGGGGCGTAGCCCACAAGGCCCACCGGGCACGCAGTGCCAACCCTCTTAAAAACCCTCAAATAGTGGAAATTTAGGAAAGTGCTTTCACCCAGCCGACGAGAGAGGATTTTTGCTCCCCCCGGCCTTCGCTGCACCAGCTTGGTGCAGGGATGCACCCCTTTGGTGCACTTGTTGCACTGCGTCAGCGCCCGATTGGTGCAGTGGTGCGATGCACTAGCACCATGCTGGTGCACTGTGCGTAGCTGGCACACTTTGTGCTTCGGGCTCCGCCCGAGTGGTGCGCTGCACAAGTGGCACGCTTCCTGCCTACGTTGTTGCATGGTTGCAGTGTTGCACTGCGCAACAATCCGACCATGCAACATTGCAACAGCCATCTGCTCTAGAGTATGCAGCTTGGCCACACCTGCGCTGCATGTTGGTGCTAGGTGTTGCCAAGCTCTTATGCAGGGTGTCGAAATTTCGTCAATTTGTAACAATTTGTAACAATCCTTGCATTGCAGCGCAACATCGCATATCCTGGAATTGTGGCGCGAGGATCATACATCCAGCCACTGTTAATGCTCTTTCACAATCGGAACAGGGAAAAGGGTTTCGCCAAAAGAATGGGCATATTCTTTCCAATTCCCTGTT
>OBLM01000007.1_pt1 | contig 37166 bp, 58 predicted proteins | sample 1519651 | NCBI WGS metagenome assembly OBLM01 (sample SAMEA3235158, study PRJEB22506) | soil metagenome
CAACCTGACCGACGCCAACCTGACCGACGCCAACCTGACCGACGCCAACCTGACCGACGCCAACCTGACCCGCGCCAACCTGACCTCTATCCGCGATGACCTGTGGGCCGTTCTCTCGGCCACTCCGATGGAGGTGGATGGTCTGCGCGCTGCGCTCGTTGGTGGCCGCGTAGACGGTTCTACGTACTCCGGTGATTGTGCGTGTCTAGTTGGTACGCTCGCGAATGTTCGCGGTGTGAGCTATGACGAACTAGACATGGTTAATCCGAACTCATCGCGCGCAATCGAGCGATTCTTTATGGGTATCCGAAAAGGCGACATACCGGAAAACAATCAAGCGTCGAAGCTGGTTGTTGAGTGGATCGATATTTGGCTGGCCAACATGCGTGCGACATTCGGTAAAGTAGCGGGATAATATCGGTTTATTTTGCGCGCAGCGCGTGGGTGGGTATGAGTAATGGCGTTGTAGCGGTTCTGTTTGCTGACCCGATAGGCATTTATTCCAAAATTCAGGATATAGAAATATGGTGCAAAGATCGCGATGGCCGTCTGTATGCCGACAACAAAAGAGTAGTTGCGCATCCCCCTTGTCAGCTATGGGGTAAGTTCGCCAAGATAAACTTTGCTCGATGGGGTGGCGAGCACAATCGCCCCGGAAATGATGGCGGATGTTTCGAATCTGCGCTGGCTAGCGTCAAGCGCTGCGGCGGCGTTCTTGAGCATCCAGCCGACTCTTACGCATGGAGCCGATATGCGTTAGTTCGGCCGGCTGGTATTGGCTGGATAGTTGCCGGGGAAAGAGAGTGGGTTTGCGAGGTGTGGCAGTCTGCTTATGGGCATCCGGCAAGAAAGCGTACTTGGCTATTTTATTCAGGTCAGAATCCGCCGCCGAAGTTAAATTGGGATAGGCCGCAAGGGACGCATCAAATCGGCTTCCATGATCAGCGTGGCAAAGCCGCAAACAAACCAACAATTTCTGGTCGTGCCGCTAGTGCAACTCCAATGGAATTCGCATTAGCATTAATCAAAATAGCGAAAGAATCGATAATTTAACCAACCCGTTGATACGGTAGGAGGGAGTGTGAAGAAATACGAATTTACATTGAGCATAGGCTTTGCTGGAGGCAAGCGCAGGGAGGTGCTTGAGTTTGATGATGACGTAACCGAGGAGGAGCTTGAGGAATCCTACATCGATTGGCGTAATAATTATCTTGACGGCGGATGGCATGAGGTGGGCGAATGAAAATCGAGCAGCAGAGGCAGGAGTTCAGGCCGATGTTTATCACGCTTGAAAGCGAAGAGGAGATTGACTTTCTGAGGGACGTTTTATTGTTTGTAAAAACTAAGGGGCGAGGCTTGTTGCCAAGTGGTACGGGCACGGATGACATGCTGGACCTTATCGAAAGAGCCGAAACCACCTAACAGCGCCGCGCGAGCGGCTGGAGAGAGAAATGAAATCAGTGATACATGCAGCGGCGGGAAAGGATGCCTATCCGTGTCTAATGACGAGCGGCGCAAGCGTTGTACTTTTCAGTAAAATAAATACCGGAACGATCATTGTCGATAGCGGTGATTGTAAGGCGGGCTGGCATAGCAGTAGCTGGGATATGTCGCTGTTCAAGCCATTCGACGGCTCCGTAACGCTGAGCAACGAATAATGAGCCAGTCGGATAAATTGATCCGCTTCGACAGTCACGCCAAGAACGAATACACGGCAAAGCAGCACCAGCGCACCGAGCTGCAAAAACACATAGAGGAATGGGAGGCGAAGGGAAACAAGATTGAGATCGCACCGCCGTTCGTGTGCGTGCCGAGGCCGATAGTGTGGCGAAATCCCATCGTAAAAACTCCTGCTCCGCTATTCGAGCACGGCATCGACTGGGGCCAGGAAGAGATTCGCGCAGTGCGATACATGAAGGCGATCGGCCTTACTAATTTAAACATTTCTGTCGCACTTAATGCACACTACGGCAACAAGCGAACGCACGGCGCAGTGAAGCGAATCTGCCAGCAGCATGGAATTTATCGGATCATCGAGGGCGGGACTAATGCGCGCCGGAGGGTGGGATGACCTTTTGGGTTGATATTTTTGGTGGAAGCGGCAATCAGTCAATGTCGTGCCCCGGCATACACTGTGGGTGCCGAAACGGTATTGTTAACTATTTTCATCACTCCGGCAGCCAGCAAATTTGGGCTGGGCAAAGTGCCGCCCCCGGAGTTCTGGATACGATGTGCGGGATTGATCGCAGAAAGCGAATGCTCAAGGAAAGGCAGTGGCCGAACCTATGATGCCGCGTCGTTACTGGTTTATTTTTCCAGTTATGGCTATTGCGGCCATATGGGGTGTAAATTACGTCAAATTTTGCGACTGGCAAAGCCTTTTATTGGTTTGGTTTATATGGGTTGATTTGTTGGTTTTATGTTTGTTCACCGCGAGAATGTTTGAATGAGCGACAAGCCTAGGAGCCTTGCGTCTAATCGGCTGATGTGGGCGCTTTTAGCTGACATTGCCGATCAAGTCGAATGGCAAGTTAACGGGCATCAACAAAAGATAGCGGCCGAGGATTTCAAGCATATCCTTAGCGCCAGCTTGTTCCGCGAACAGCGCATAGCCGAGGGCGTAGACGGCGGATTCGTCATCCTTGGCCAGCATACCAGCAAGATGACCAAGGCGCAGATGAGTGATTTGATTGAGCTGCTTTTCGCATTCGGTGCTGAGCGTGGTGTGAAATTTGGGGTAGGCCATACCTATGATGAATATTTGGAGTTGATTAAATGACGAATCATGAATTGTTAAAGGCGTTAATTAGCCATAGCGAAACTATGGACGAGGCGTACTTCGAGACTGCGCACTTGGCTGCATGCCTGCTTGAGAAGCGCCTGCATGAACAGCTTCAGCAGCTGGTAAATGGGCCTGTACGGGATGGCGATGTTATTTGCAAGTCTAATCGTGACGAGCTTGTACGACTTGGCTTGGCTATTCGCGTTTGCCATAAAGGCGAGCAGGGATTCACCGGAGCGACGTATTTCTCCTATACGATAATGCGCGCAGCAAACAACATTAAAGCTGGGAAAGTGGCAGCATAATATGGCGCACAAAACCAATATCGAGAGGCCACCCAATGACGCCAGAGCAGTTAATCGCCAAGCAGCAATTACAGATCGAAACATTGCAGCAGGCACTCACTGAAAGGAATCACGCGCTCCAGCAGATCAACCTTAATCTAATCTGCATCGGCGGCCCGCTGAATGATAATGCGCAGGGATACACCAAAGAACAATTAAGAATATTCTGGCGCATCAAAGAATTATGCGACTGGTAGGATATTCAATCGGGCACAAACCCAATAGCGAGGACAGGCGATGGACGAGCAAATGAAGCATAGTGCGGAACCGTGGCATTGGACGGTTGAGGAAAGCCAGCAGCGAGACTACGGCGGCATCAGGACTGCTGATAGCAGGCGAATAGGCACAACCGTCAATGATGTTGACGCTCGGCACATTGTGGCGTGCGTGAATGCCTGCAGGGGCATCGAAACCATAGACCTTGAGACGGCTGCGGAAATCGGCGTAATGCCGCCGATGGAAAAAATCAGGGGGCTGGAGGCGCAGCTTGCTCAGCTTCGAGCCGCTGCGCGCGACTTCCACAACCTGACTATTGCTGACACGACAGTAATCATTCGGCCCGAAAGCGCCGCGCAGAGAGATGCAATATCAAAGGCCGGTGATCACCTTCGCACCGCCATACAAAATTCTGTGGAGATGGCATGATGGCCCGCGAGACAGTTGAGCAGATAATCATAAGGGTTATGCAAAAATATCCAGGTGAATCCCCGGCCGCGCTGAATCGCTATTTTGAGGCCGTACACCAAGAATTGGCACCTCTAGCACGGGAGCTTGAGGCCGAAAATATCCGGCTCCGTGAGCAGTTTGGGGCTAGCGCCGCCATCAAGAGCGCAGAGGGGGCGGTATGAAGTGTGAGTTCGGCCACGAAGTCGGCATGGTGGGTGGAAGGTGCATTAGTTGCGGCGCGCCTGCCCGCCGTATTCGCAATAGCCCGCGAGTCGACAAGAGGATACGAAACTACATAAAGAAAGCCACAGACCCGATTAAAAATGAACTCGGCGCACATGGCATTGCACTTCGCTCCATCGAGGATCGCCGCATGGATAAGGAGCTGGAGGACCTGTTGAATGGGTAAGTGCGCCCACTGCAAGGCTCCGGCCACCAACCGCTACGGCCTAACTACCGCATGCTCCCCCGATCACGCCTACGCCGTCCTGAAGGCCCGCCAGGAGAAGAAAGCCAGGGCCTTGCTGTTGGTGGACAGGAAGCAGAACAGGGCCGATAAGCTGCGGATCAAGACGCTCGCGACGCTATGCAAGGAAGCAAGGACTATTGTCCAGAAATACGCACGACTCCGCGACCAGAAGTGGGGCGCGTGCATTTGCTGCGGAGTACCGAAGATTGAAGATGGGGCGCATTTTTTCGCTGCCGGATCGAAGTATCGAACTGCTCGACTATCGCTGAACCCGGACCAGATTATGGGATCTTGTGCCAAGTGCAATCGGTTCGTCGGCGGCGGGAACATGGACGGCTACCGGGCTGGCATACTGGCCCGCTACGGCCCGCAGAAACTGGCGGAGCTACAGGAGCTTAAGCGCCGGGCCGATAGCGGAGAAGATGCGCCACTTACCAAGGAGGAGGTCGCGGGCATCAAGGCGAATTACTCTAAACTTATTCGAGATATGGAGCAAAGGCTGAATGCTGAGCCGCGATAGATTGCTAGAGGTTGTTTCATATGATGTGGGAACCGGAGTAATGACATGGATGGCGGCCAACAAATGGAGGGCCGGAAAAAAGGCGGGCTGTATTCGCAAGGATGGATATATTGTCATTCGCATAGATGGAGAGCTTATGTATGCGCATAGGCTGGCATGGCTTTACGTATATGGAGCGTGGCCGTCAGACTTTATTGATCACATAAATGGAATAACCGGGGATAACCGGATTTGCAATTTGCGGGATGTGCCTGTCGCAATTAATTCGCAGAATCAGCGGCGAGCTTCGCGAACTAATAAGGCTAGCAAGCTGCTCGGAGTGCAAAGAAATCATGGGGGTTGGCAGGCGGTCATTACCACTGCTGGCAAACGCCGTTGCTTGGGCACGTTCCCCAGCCCGCAAGAAGCGCACGCTGTATATTTGACCGAGAAGCGTAAAGTACATGCTGGATGCACAATTTAATGACCAAAGCCTGCCTAGCAAAGACTCGAGAACTAATGCGGAGCCGAGATGGAAGATAACCGCTGGATCAATCCGGCTTATTCATGCGAAGGCAAGGAAAAGTTCGCCGAGGAGCGCCATGCAAAGGCGGCATCCCGGCGTAAGAAGGGCCGAGCACCCTACCGTTGCACGCATTGTTCTGCGTGGCACATTGGAAGCCTGCCGCCCAAGGCTGCGAGGAATAAGAGTTAATGAAGAAATGCAAACCAGCAAAGGCTGTTCCACTTGGCCGAAACGATCCGCTGCTTGAGTATTACCATACGGAAGGAAAGCGCTATTCAGTTGCCCGCCTCATTGAGGACACAAAAGATCTGGAACCGTTTGATTTGCCTCTGGCCGGCGTGGATTTAAGCGCAGAGATTTGGAGGGGATGCGGCATTTTCGATCTTGCGCGCCATGTTCGAAAATGTATGGATGCCGATTTGACGAAGCCAATTATTCTAGATTGGGATGGCGGGATAGCTGACGGCCGCCACCGGGTGATAAAGGCGATCGTCGAGGGTAAGCGGACGATTAAGGCGGTACGCATGACTTGGCGTCCTAATAATGATGGAGATATTCCAGCCTAATCCAGCCCCTATGGGCACCGACACTACCTCACCACTAAATGCTGTGCTACCATTCTGGCTCATCAATCATATTTGAGGGTAGAGGCATGATCGAGTTGCATGGGGTTGGAAATGGTTCAAAGCCTGTCAAGAAGCCAAAGCCGAAGCCACCGGTAAAGAGCAAGTAGTCGTTGGACGCCTATCTTTGGTGCATAACGGCAGGCCTAGGAATAGCCACCGCTGTTAATCTCTACCAAGCCAGAGCGCTGTACCTCATATTTTTCGCCTTCGCCTTTATTCTAATCGCCGGCCAGCTCCTTCCAAACCCTAGCGCCATTCCAGAAATACTTCAGCCCTACTGGTTTTTCGTCCTCTCTGCCGTCGAGCTGGCGTTTATGTGCTGTGCACTCGCTACCCAAGCCAAACAGGCCCGCTGCATTGCCGTGTTTTCGGGGTGCAACATCATAGGTCACGCCTTTGGTTATGTTACATTTACGCACAATATGGCAGCATACGAATTTTACGAAGTCATAATCCGCTGGGGTGAGGCGAGCCAAGTCATAGCTTTGACCTTGCTTTCGACCCCGGTTATCCGTTTTTGGGCGTGGTACAGCGCAGTAGCAAAGGATCACGATGGCGGATATAGACTTCAATCAGCTACTCGCTAACGCGGGGGTGATGATCAGCTGTACGGCAATCCTCGGCGGCTTTTTTGCCCGCTATGCCAACACGCTGCACAAGGAGAAGATGGCGGAGGGATTAGCGGCATTTAAGTCCGAAACCATTGACCCGGTATTCAAAAGGTATGACGAAAAACTGCTGGAGATGGCCAATTTATCGGCCCGGCTGGTTGGGGTCGAGGTCCAGCTAAAAAACAACACGAAGGCAACCGACGAGCTTTCTGTCCGTGTAGACCTGAATGCGACACAGGCCCGCGAAGATTTGACCGGAGTGGCCAACCGCTTAGAGAGTCAGCAGGCGGCTACCACCAAAACCCAGACTGAAATATTAATCGCTGCGATCAAGAGTAAGTAGACGCGATGGCCTACACCCCGTTTGTAGAGCGCACCTTTGACTCGGGTACTCCGGGGCTCTCTGCTACCTCTGAATTTGATGACGGCGCTGCGGGAGCTGTGTACGCCTTAACCGGGAACTATAACGGCACCGTATTCGTCAACAGTACCGCTATTCCCCTTAATGAGAACACTTTCACCTTTGGCGGCTATCTTGGCTTCCCCAATGATTTGGTGCAGGGTCAAGAGCTGTGGACTAGGGTCCGAGTTAAACCGGCCGATGCATTCTGGGCTGACTGTTTTCCTCATCTGAAGTTTCTCCGCCTCCGCTGTGAATCGCCCGGCGGAAGCAACACCGGCTATGCGGATATTTACATCAATACGGATGGGACGTTTAAATGGATTCGCGAGTTTGACGGCCCCTATACCAACATTTTCCATGACTTCGACCCCTCTTTTACGATCACCCCTGGCACATGGCAGACCTTTGAGGTTTACCATAAGTGGAGCGCCGATCCGACTCAGGCCATAGTTAGATTCTGGAAAGACGGCATTCTGGTGGGTGAAATTAAGAACATCGGTCTTTCCACTCTGCTCAATGCCTCCGACCTGGTGAAAATGCATCTCCTATTCACCTATTGGAACGGCGAACCTGATTATCCAACTGTTCCCCATACCTGTGGGATTGAGGATATCAAAATGGCCAGCTCGGCCAGTCCGCCCGAAGCTACAGACGCCGCTGGTAATCCATATATTGGCGTCGAGTCATCCTCAGGTACCTTTTTGCCGGCCTTTGCGTCCGGCTGCAATCAAACGGTAGGGTTTGTGCCATGAAGAAAAACCAAGCTGGCCAGAAAGTCGGTGCCCAAATGATTACAGCGGCAGACGGCACGGCCTTTACCGGCGCCGTGGTCTGTTACGTTACGGGCGACGCTGGTACGCAGGCGATAGGGTCTGTTGGGTCAGGAGCGTGTGCGCACGAAGGCAACGGGTACCAGACCTATGCGCCCGCTCAAGCCGAGACTAATTACGATCTGGCTGCATTTACATTCGTCGGTACCGGGGCTATACCGGTAACGCTCCAAGCCTATACCTCATTCCCGCAATCAGTCGACAATGCCACAAATATTGGCGCGATAAAGACTAAGACCGATTTCTTGCCGTCTGCTACGGCGGGGGCTGTGGGCGGGTTATTTATTGCCGGCACCAATGCCGCCACCACTATCACGACTGGGTTAACGACCACCTTTGCGGGTAACTTGACCGGATCGGTGGGCTCTGTTCCTGCTACCGTGGCAACGGTCGCCAATCAGACCGCCATCAAAGCCAAGACAGATCAGCTTACCTTCACGGTGGCCGGCCAGGTCGATGCTAACGCCGAGAGCATGAACGCCACTACAATTCTTGGCAATGGTACGTCCGGCAATAAATGGAGGGGCTAAGTCATGTTCGATAGCAATGCTTTCGATGACACGGTATTTGACACCGAGGCGTTTAACTTCGCCGATAGTCCAGTGTCTAGCGGTGGATTCAATGGTTACGGATTTACCGGTTTTAACGATTTTTTCATGGGATTCTGGTTATGAACAATCTGGGCAATAAGACAGGCAGCAGTAACGCAGATAATGCAACGGTGATTGATTTTACCGATGTGGTCGATGGGTCCGACTCGTTCATGCTCATGTCAACTGGCGGGGCGATGGATGTTTATGTGACGCTGGATGGCACGAACTATTCGACAGCTCCCCTTTCCTTGGCAGACCTCGGCGGTACGTCCACCGATCCGGTCTTAGTGACTGTGGCGGGGCGATTGTTTGGCTTCCGGGGCATGTTTAAGGGAATTCGAGTTCTGCAAGCTGGCGGGGTGGCGGTTACTGCTGCTGTGCTACGTTATGGTACTATGTAACATGTTTGCTAGGGCGCTGGAGGTTCGGTTGTTTTTGGCTGCTGGCGCAGTGGCTATAAAAATATGCAACGCTTGTAAGCGAGGAAAATGCATAGAAAGTTTTTTTTGGCAGGGTCGTGGCATATCATCGATGATTGTTGGTGCTTGTCGCGCATGCAGGCGGCAGCGTCAGAAAGAAAATAGAGCTAGAAATATTGAGCATTACAGGGCCAACGAAATAATTCGGGCGGCCAGGATATCAATGGACTCGGTTAGGCGTGAAAATGCCAATAGGAAGCGACGGGAAAGATGGAGAATAACCATGACCCCCAAAAGAAGGATTAGGGCAAGAATAGGATCGCAGATTTATTTCGCGCTCAAAACAAGAAGCGCTAGCAAGGAAAGGAAAAAAACTTTTGATATTCTTGGATATTCATTGAATGACCTAATGGCCCATATAGAGAGGCAGTTCCATAGCGGAATGAGCTGGGACAATATGGGTGAGTGGCACCTAGATCATATAACACCATTGTCCAGTTTTAAATTTACCTGTATTGATGATGAATTCAGGGCAGCGTGGGCGCTTACAAATCTCAGGCCATTGTGGAGCCTTGATAACATCAAGAAAGGCGCTAAAATATTTTATTTGATATAATTTTTAATTATAGGCGCGCCGAACGGCGCTATAGTCCCCAGGTCGGACGCGACCTAAAGCGGAGTCCACAGAATGGCAAGTACCTCGGTAAGTTTCTCCTCTGTTGCCAAAGGAACGGCAGTCTTGCTGCGAAATCACCAGCAGATGACATACAACCTTACTGGCTCGTTCGATGCCACATTGCAATTGGTAAGATCCGTTGATGGCGGCGCCTCGTGGGAGGTTTTAGTCACCCTTATCGCGGGCGATAACAAAACCATAACTATCGACAATAAGGCCGAGCGCACAGCGTTAATCCGCTGGCAGTGCGTGGAATACAACAGTGGTACGGCCGTTTCGACTATTTCGACGCTACCTTATTTTGTTGCCGGTCTTACGAGCGGTGAGGCCGAGATATACAACAACGATGGGGCTATTGAGTTGTGGCTTGGTGGGGTTGTTGTCGCATCTTCCGCTGGCCAGTCGATTGTATATCCTGGTACGGGCGATACCTCGGGGAATCTGGATACATCCATTATTCTTGCCGCGCTAGCAGCTAATCCGACGATCACTATTCAGCTGATCCCTGGCAGAAGCTATTATTTTAATGAGCGAATCACGCTTGATTCCGGCCAGCATATTGAGGGCAATGGGGCGATCATAAGCCGGCCAGCACAGGTATCGTTCACCAATGCTGCAACGGTTGTTACAGCTTCAGCGCAGACTTTTACGACTACCAACACCTCCGGCTGGAAAGTGGGCCAATACGCTATTCTAAAGGTCGATTCGACGCACATTGCCTATGCACAAGTCACATCGATCGCCCGAAATACCTCAATTACGGTGGGTGCAAAGACCATCGGATCAGGGCTTAGCGCTCTGCCATGGGCCAGCTCTACCGTGACGGTCGCTAACACCTATCAGCAGTTTCGGGTCGAAGAAAACGCCAGTATCGACAATATCTGGATGGTTGGATCAAGCGCGGTAGTCCCAACCACTGAGATTCAGCGCTGGGAAGTCACGGGTGGCATGCTCAATCGCGGGGGGGTGCTGACCAACATCCGGTTTAGAAACTACCCCGGCGAGGCTATTATCGAAAACCCAACAGTAGTGGGGACCATCTCGGCCAATATCGCGGCCGGTGCGACTTCTATGACCATGGGAACAGGTTATGCCGCTCAATTTTCTGTAGGGGATGCGTTGGCTTATGCGGATAGTGCATGGACTGCGCCCCATCAAGATCGGGAATATCATTTTATTACGGATATCACCGGTAATGTGGTGACTGTATTCCCGCCGCTGGCATACGCGGCAGCCTCTGCCACCACTACGACAAAGCGCCTTACCCAATTCTCGCGTTACGAAAACATCGATATCTTAAACATTGGAGGCAACGGCCTTCATCGCTCTGGATCGGTGCGCTCCTATACTCAGGGGTATCACGTTTCGACTTGTAACCAAGGCGCTGATGTAGGTCACCAAGAGGGGGCTTTCACGTGGTCAAACTGGTGCTACGACTCTGAAGATCACTCCCCTTTCGCAGCCAATACGTCCTTGGCCGGTTTCGGTGGGCTGGACTCAGAGGACAACAGTGGAGCGAAGATATTTAATCCCATTATCGTTGACTGCGCGGGCAACTCCATCAACATTCAAAGCCTGCCAGGGTTTGCCATTTATAACGTTTATGTGGAGAACCCGACAATCATTGATTGCGGCCTGCTGAACATGAGCTGCTCCACGAATACGGAAGTTATAGGCCCCACCAACTGTACAGTTAAAGGCGGCAGGGTTGTTCGCTCTATGGCAAACTTCTTGGGAGGTTATTCCAACCAGCTGCTAGATGTAACGTTCGACTGGTTCGCTGCTGGAGTGCCGGCCACCACTGTAAAGTTAATCAACGTGGATGGCGCTGGGCTCACTGTTCGCGGGTGCAAGACGCTGGGCGGTTATTTCGGCCTTTATGTCGCCGGCACTCGTACCAACCAGCAGACGGCTTTGATCGTTGAGGACAATAAGTTCTGGTTCACCTACCAAAACCCCGTATGGGGCAATGCTGCCACGAATCCGAATTACAGCGTTACCTTCCGGCGCAATGACGTTAGGGACCTGAGCTCCACTAACGCTACTCCCGGCTGGGAGTCCAACATGCCTTACAACAACTCGAAAAACGGCGAGAACATGGTGGCGCATACGGGCTGGATCGTTGAGGACAATACCTATGTGTTAACGGGGGCATTTCGACGCGGCCTCTTTGCACGAGCAGGCGCAATTCTTAACCGCAATACCATTATTATCCACACTTTGACAGCATCCGGCATATTGACTGGGGCGGCCATCGATCTTGAGAGTTCGGGTACGGTTTTTGGATCAAAGAACAAAGTATTGGTAAGTGGCAACGCCAGCTACACAGGGGGAAGCGCCATCGTTCCCCTAAACAACACCTTCAAGCGCTTTAGAAATACCGGCACGGCCTCTCTGTCGGCCGCCACAAGCATCGTTGTCACGCATGGCCTAGCCTACACCCCTTTAATCCAAGACATATTGCTGACACCTCAGGGAGCCTGCTTAACGCCTCCCTACGTAACTACCGTCACGGCAACGCAATTTACAATCAATATTGCTGCGCCCACCACGGTTGATATCGGCTGGGCAGCCACGGTTCCTTACGCGAACGCCAACGAAGGCTACGAAATAGCGGCATGATGTTCCACGTGGAACACATGTTATAACGTAACATTACTAAAAAGGTGATAAATGGCAGGTGGCCGCCCCACTAAGTACGAAGCACGGTTCGCCGACGAGCTGCTTGATTACTTCAACCAAGTACCGTGCACATTCGAGATAGTCGAAAACTCGAAGGGTGATATGTGCCGAGTAGCTACCCCAGCCAGCTTCCCGACATTGGCAGGATTTGCCTGTAAGATCGGTGTACACAGGGAAACGTTGATCGAATGGGCCAAGGTTCACGAAGAGTTTACCGACGCCTATAAAAGAGCCAAGGATTATCAAGAACATATCCTCGTTGAGAACGGCTTAATGGGGGGGTACGACAAGACCTTTGCGATCTTTACCGCAAAGAACGTAATCAACTGGCGCGACAAGACCGAGCAGGACGTTAATGTTGGCGGCCAGCCCGAGAACCCACTCGTTCAGCGTATCGAGCGCGTAATCGTGAAGGCATCAGATGCGAAGTCTTCAGATAGAAACAGCTGAGGTGTTCGAGCCTCTGCTAGAGCCTTCACGATATAAGGGAGTATGGGGTGGCAGGGGCGGCGCTAAGAGCCATTTCTTTGGTGGGCTGATGATTGAGGACCACCTGGCAGAGAAGGGGCTACTTTCCGTCTGCCTAAGGGAGGTCCAGAAGACCCTGGCCCAGTCGTCAAAGCGGTTGCTGGAGTCCAAGCTAGAGCAATTCAGGCTTGGTGAGGCTGATGGCTTCAAGGTGTTCAAGGATTGCATTGAGACGCCTGGAGATGGAGTGATTATATTTCAGGGTATGCAGGACCATACCGCCGAGTCGATTAAGTCGCTGGAGGGGTTTAAGCGGGCTTGGTGGGAAGAGGCACAAACGGCCACGATGCATTCGCTTAATCTGCTGAAGCCCACACTTCGGGCCTCTGGATCACAGCTTTGGTTCAGCTGGAACGCGCGAAGGAAGACAGACCCGGTTGATGTGATGCTGCGGGGGGTTGAGATACCCACCAATGCCATCGTGGTTGAGGCTAATTGGCGCGACAATCCTTGGTTCACCGCCGAGCTGGAACAAGAACGCCAGGATTGTCTGAGGATGCAGCCTGATCAGTATGACCATATCTGGGAGGGTGGATACATTAGCGTTGCCGAGGGTGCGTATTTCGCCAAACATCTGGCGATAGCGAAGGCTGAGAACCGGATTACTCGCGTACCCGCTGATCCGCTGATGACGATTCGCATATTCTGTGATATCGGCGGTACGGGTGCTAGGGCTGATGCTTTTACGATGTGGGCTGCCCAGTTCATCGGGCTTGAGATACGGGCGCTAAAGTATTACGAGGTTGTTGGCCAGCCGATCGATGCACACATTGCTTGGCTCCGATCAAATGGCTACACGCCAGACCGCGCGCAGATATGGCTGCCGCACGATGGCGGCACGCAAGACAGAGTCTATGACGTCAGCTATGAGAGTGCTTTTAAGGCTGCTGGCTACATAGTTACGGTTGTGCCGAATCAAGGCAAGGGGGCGGCCGCCGCACGGATTGAAGAGGGTCGCAGACTGTTTCCATCAATCTGGTTTGACAAGGAGGGCTGTGAAGGTGGTCTGGAGGCTCTGGGCTGGTATCACGAAAAGAAAGACGATGTGCGAAACATTGGTCTTGGCCCCGAACACGATTGGGCCAGCCACGGCGCTGATGCTTTTGGTCTGATGTGCGTAGCGTATATGCCCCCTGGTAACGCCAAGCGGGAGAAAATCAACTATCCGAAGAACAAAGTCGCATGACGAAAATGACCGATGATGACCTGCTGACCACGCTCAGCTCCATGGAGAAAGACGCCGTGAAGTACAACGGCGAATTCATGGAGGGCTGCGCCCAAGGCCTTAGTGAGTATCTAGGCCAGCCCTACGGCGATGAGGTCGAGGGTCAATCGTCTGCGGTCAGCACCGACATTGCCGATGTGATCGAAGCGGACATGCCGAGCCTTGTTCGGGTATTCCTGGGTGCTAATGACATTCTCGAGTTTATAGCCAACACGGATAATTCCGAAGAGGTGGCCGAGGCCGAGCAAAAGACCAAGTACATCAACTATCTGGTCCGCAAGCGCCCGAGCAGCTTCAAGACTATCCACGATTGGATCAAAGACGCCGAAATCCAGAAGTTCGGCGTGGTCAAATACTACATCGAAACCGTCAAGAAGCCGACCGAGCGAACGTTTAACGGACTGAGCGAAGACGAGCTGGTCGAGCTGATGGACACCTTGAAAGCTGAGACTGGCGTCAAATCGGTTAAGGTCGTCAGCCGCGACATTGATAACGAAGGCGAAGCGCCGGTCTATAACGTTAAGTTCCGCATCACGAAGGAATGCCAAGAGATTTGCATCCGGGCAATTCCTATTGAATCTTTCCTGATCACACGCAACTGTTCGACACCGCAAGAAGCGGAGATGCTGGGTGACATTGAATTCAAGACTAGAGGCCAGTTGCTGGCTGAAGGCTGGCCCGAACAGAAGGTCGGTAAGATTCCCACGGTCAGCGAAGATCCTGAAGGCAGCCGGATGCGCCAGATTCGATTTGCGTCCGAGGGTGGATTCTTGCCGCTGACTGGGCGTGAAAAGAATGAGCGGGTTGAAATACGTAATCTCTATCCGCTGATCGATTATGACGGCGATGGAATTCCGGAGCGCCGCAACATCCTCAAAGGCGGTGAGGTAATTCTCCAGAACGAACCGTATGACCGCGCGCCCTACGCGTTAATGTCCGCCATGCTGATGCCGCACACGGCCATTGGCCGGAGCCGGGCCGAGATTGTCAGCGAGACGCAGTACATCAAGACCCACTTGCTGCGCGGAACTCTGAACAACATGTATCAGGTCAACGACCCCGGTCTGGTGGTTGATGACTCGGCAAACGGCGGCGTCGATATGGACGATCTGCTCGTTAAGCGGCCTGGGCGAATTATTCGGGCTGAGGGCGATCCATCCACCAAGATCATGCCGCTGGTAATCCCCTACATCGGCGATAAAGCCTTGCAGGTTATTCAGTACATCGACCAAGCCCGCGCGCAGACAACAGGCTCTCTGCTGGCCTCTCAGGGCCTTGATGCAGATACCCTGAGCAAAGAGACGGCTACGCGCTTTATGGGCGTCAAGGACGTTTCTGTTGCCAAGGTGGAGCTGATTGCACGGGTAATGGCAGAGACTGGTTTCCGCGACCTGTTCGATGGCCTGGCGTGGATGACCAAGCACTACCAAAACGAGGCCATGGAAATCATGGTTCTCGGTAAGCCGCTTCGGATCAGTCCGAAAGAGTGGACTTACGAGCACTATTGCACCTCTACCGTAGGATTGGGTGCGGGTGACGATGAAAAGGTCGTCGAGAACATGACCGGCATTCTCCAGATGCAGACGCAAATGCAGGCTGTCGGGAGTCCGCTTGTCGATGCGCAGAAGGTTTACAACACAGCGTCCAAGCTGGTTAAAGCACTCGGGCAGCACCGGGTGAGCGACTTCTTCAATGATCCATCGCAGCCCGATCAGGTAATTCTGGCTGAAAACGAACAGCTCAAAGTGCAATTGCAGCAGTTGCAGGCGGCGATGCAGAATCCCGAGGTCGAGAAGGCAAAGATCAATGCGCTGGCCAAGATTGCTGTCGAAACCGCGAAGTCCGAGCAGCAAGTCAAGGCTGATCTAACGCAGAAACAGGCCCAAGCCGAGGTCAACGCAGCCAAAGAGGCGGGCAACGCCGAAACCGAGATGGGTAAATTCTTCTTGCAACAGGCTCAGCAGCAGGAGCAATTTAACCGCGAAGAGCGGCGAAAAAATGAGGAATTCCGGGCCAATATGCTGCTTGAGCTAACAAAATTGGATTTGCAGGTTGAGCCAGAAGAGGACAACATACCCGGTACGCTGGAGAATACCGAGGCCGACGCATGACCGAAGATAAGCAAGAGATACGGCTGAACGAGCAGATTGCGCGGGGCGTGCAGGCAATGGCTGTGCTGTCCAATCCAGTCTATCAGGAAACATTCACAGTATTGCGTGCCCACCTCTTCCAGAAGTTTGAGGCGGCTAATGCGGGTGAGTTGGCCGAGATACAGCGCAGGCTACAGACCATCAACGAAATTGAGCACCAGCTAGCGAAGGTCATGCAGACCGGCAACGCGGCACAGCGGACGCTGATAGAGCGGATTGCGGCCGTAGGAACAGCGGTCGGCAGGCGTATCCGCCGCGCGAACTGATATGTTATATTGTTGCAAACTGATGAGGCAATTAAATGGCTACTGACACGGCAGACACTCCTAGCGAACCTGTTGAGATAAGTGAGCTGATGTACGCAGACGACACACCGGCAGCGGACCTCAAAGAGGCACCCAAAACCGAAGTGGAATCTGTAACCGTAGAGTCTAAGGCCGATGAGGACGAGGAAACTGCGGACGAGCTGGAGGAATCCAGCGAATCGGACGAAACCGAAGAAGAAACTCCTGAACAAGAAGGCGAAGAACCTGCTGACTTCGAGGTCCCCGATGGGGATAAGGTCATCAAGGTCACCCGAGCTGAATTGATCAAGGGCTACCAACGGCAAGCCGACTACACCAGAAAGACGACCGCCATTGCAGAAGATCGCAAGGCAGTTCAGGCCGAAAAGGCCCGGATTGAGGAAACCGCTAAAGTCTTAACCGATATTAATGGTGAGCTCGAATCGTTGATTATGGGCGATGTGCAGAACATCGATTGGGACCAGCTTCGTGATAGTGACGTAAGCGAATTCCTCCGTATGAAGGAAGTTGTTGCGGCGAAACAGTCAAGATTTGGTGAGTTAGTCGCCAAGCGTGACCAGATCGTCAAGCAAAAGACTGATGCGGAGGGCGTTGCGTTACATGAAGCGCTGGGTTGGAGCGATGCGGCCAAGCGGCAATCAGATATCGAAACCCTGGACGGCTACATGCAGGCAAATGGCATCACGGAGCAGGTGACAAGCCATAAGCTGATGAAGGCTATTCTAGCGGCTGCGAAGTATGAAAAGCTGCAAGCCAAGAAGGCGGCGACGTTGAAGGAGGTCAAGTTGGCTCCTAAGACCACGAAGCCGGCCAAGATCGCTAAAGCCACTGCCCCCAAGAGTGCTGAGGACTTGATGTACGGTTAGACCCTAATTAATTCAATTCGCTAGCGTCGTGAGACGCCAAGGAGTACCAAAATGGCAGTTAACAACAGCTCTCTGCTGTCCATGCTGGATTGGGCAAAACGCACCGATCCCGATGGCAAATTCCAATTCATTGTCGAGATGTTGGCGCAAGACAATGCCATGCTTGACGATATGCCCTGGCAGCCGTGTAACCAGAAAACGGCACACCGCACTACACTGCGCACCTCGCTGCCGACTCCGGTATGGCGCTTGGTCAACCAATACACCCAGCCGACCAAATCCACCACGGCGCAGGCCACTTTCGGCACCGGCATCTTGGATGCATGGTCCGAACTGGACCCGGACGGTGTTAACGGTGATCTGAAGAAAGCCCGCTTGACTGAAGCAATGGCTCACCTGGAGTCGATGGCGCAAGAGATGCAGCAAACCGTTATCTACGGCTCTGCGGCTAACCCGGAAGAGTTCCTTGGCTTTTCTCCTTACTACAGCAACCTGACCGACAACAGCGCGGAAAACATTATCGACGCTGGCGGTACGCAGTCGGACAACATGTCCATCTGGCTGGTAGGTTGGGGCGATCGTTCGACTTACGGCATTTTCCCAGAGGGCTCAACCGCTGGTCTGGAGCGTAAAGACTACGGTCTGAGTGTATCCGAGAACACCTCCGGCCGGATGGCCGTCTACCGCGAACAATTCAAATGGAAGGCGGGCTTGGTAGTCGAAGATTGGCGCAAAACCGTTCGTATCGCCAACATTGACAAATCTTCGCTGGTTGCTGACGGCGCCGGCACCTCGGTTAAGTTGATCGAATACATGATCGATGCGACCCACCGCCAGTGGAAACCGACCACGGTTAATTCCGTGTTCTACGTCAACCGCGTGACTGCCAAGATGCTGGATATTCAGGCCCAGAACAAGACCAACGTCTATCTGACAGTCGGCATGGAAGAAGGCAAGCGCAAGCTGTCTTTCCGTGGCATTCCCATCAAAACCGTCGATGCCCTGGTCGATAACGAAACCCGCATTGTTGCGTAAGGAGAGCCACCATGATCCTCGATAAAGAACTGCAATTCTCCGCATCGCAAGCTGTTACCGCGAGCGCTGTTGGTACTAACGTGGTTGACCTGACCGTTGACCGTTCCATTGGTAATGGCGAGCCGATGGGCGTGCTGTTCACCGTAGGTGTGGCGGCTGACCAGACTACCGGCGACGAAGATTACACCTTCGACGTTGAGTACGCCTCGAATGCTACCCAGACCACCGGGCGCCAGCTGATCGGGCGCCGGGTTTACGAATCGGGCACTCCCACCGCTCCCGCTCAAGACGCGGATCTGCTGGTTCCGGGTTATCAGTTCGTGATCCCGATTCCTCCGACTCGACTGAGCGAAAGCGAGCGTTATATCGGCATTCGGTACGTTACTGCGGGCACCACGCCCACAATTACGGTATCGGCCTTCTTGGTTCCCATGACGACCGTTAATGCCTCATTGGTTCTGTATCCCAATAACTACACGGTGGCGTAATCATGCTGGTGCGGGTTAAAAGCACGATCAAATCGTTCGGGTTCGACGGTGTAAGCCGTCGCCGTCCGGGCAAGGAGTTCGAGTTTATGGGGGGTGAATGCCCCTCCTGGGCCGAAGTCGTGACGGCGGAAGCCGAAGCGAAGCCGAAGGGCAAGCCCGGACCCAAGCCGAAGATAAAGACTCCCGATTCTGCTGCGGGCAATACCGAGTAATGGCGATTTCCACTTACCAAACACTCCGACAAGCACTGGTCGATTGGTCCAAACGATCGGATAGCCTGACGATGCTGGATACGTTTATCCAGCTGTGCGAGTCGGAGATTTACGGTAACGGTACGCAGAACTTGCGTATTCGGGATATGGAAACCACGCTCATTGATCAGACCAATACATCCGACCGCTTCATGCCTCTGCCGGATGGCTTCCTGGAAATGCGCCGTATCGCAATTGAGACGGTCTGCGGCTACCAGCCTCTGGAATTTCTCGTTCCTCAATTTATGCACGTGCATGACCAGAAATACATGCCGAGCGCTTTTACTGTCACCTCACAGATTGAATTCAATTGCGTGAGCCAGACTCCGCACAATGTTGAGATGGTGTACTACAAGACACTTGATCCGATTAGCGAGACAAATGTCTCCAATGCAGCCCTTACGCGATTCCCGAATATCTATTTGCAGGGTTCGCTCGCGGCTTTATTTCAGTGGGCCAAACAGCCGGATCTGGCCTCTTACCACTACCAGCAATTCATCGCAACTATCGGCAAGGCCAACCATCAAGACAAGCGCGGCCGCTATGGTCCTGCACCCTCTATCCGCGTGGTAGGCGCTACGCCGTGAAAACGATTCCTGTGGAGCTGTGCGGCCCCACGTATAAGGATCGTGCCGGCCAGCTATCCAGTCAAAAAACCCAGAATATGTATCTCGGCCCCGGCCTTGAAACAAAATGGGTTGCGTATGACTTCCCAGGACTCAAGTCAGCCATTGCTCGCGCCGGCACCGATCGCGGCATGTACGTGTTCAACGAACGGCTTTATCAGGTGTCTGGGCAGCGATTATTGCTGGTTGCCGAGAATGGCGAAGTCACCGATCTTGGTGTAGTAACGGGGGACAATCGCTGCATCTTTGACGACGATGGAATTAAGCTGTTTATTGCTACCGGTAACACATTGTTTGTGTATGACGGTAGCTCGGTAACACCGGTTGTCAGCGCTGCGCTGGAGACGCCCAACAGTGTTTCCTACCTGAACGGCTACTTTCTTTATGACGGAGATGACGGTCGATTCCAGGCATCCGACGCGGGAGATGGAACCACCATCAATGATTTGTCCGTAGGTATCGCTAACTCAAATGGCGACCCTATTCTCCGTGGCTTTGTTCAAGACCAGCTCGTGTACTGGGCTGGCCCTCGATCCTTTGAGCCATGGTATTTTTCTGGCGAGGGCGATTTGCCTTTTGACCGGCTCGAGCAGGGTTTTATCAAACTCGGGCTGGGCGCCATTTATTCGTTGGCCTCCAATGTGGAGGCTATGTTCTTCCTGGGCCATGACCGCCAGTTTTACCAATTGGCCAGATCCGTTGCCATGCCCATCAGTACGCCATCAATCTCAAACGAAGTCGAGCGATTCACGACTGTATCGGATGCGGTTGGTTGGATGCTTACCTTCCAGAGTCAAAAGTTCTATTGGGTTAACTTCCCGACTGAATCCCGAAGCTTTCTATATTCGGTGACGTATGGCTACTGGGTCGATCTGTCCTACGGCATGCACGGCGCCCGACATTTGGCCAACTCCTACGCCTTTTGCTACGGCAAGCATTTTGTTGCGGACTATCGGAACGGTAATATTTACGAGCTGGACATTAACACCTACACCGATGTGGGCGCCCCTCGGCTGAGGTTCCGCGAAACCGCACCGATTACAGCAGGCGGCCTGGGGTTCTCGGGTAATCGCGTGATCGTAGGCCGACTGCAAGCCTCCATGAACATGGGAGGCGGTCTAGCTGTGGGGCAGGGTGTCAATCCGCTGATGATGTTCCGTATCTCAGGAGATGGCGGCAAGACGTTCGGTGCGGAGAATTTAGTCGATATTGGTGTAATGGGTGAATACGATAAGCGCATCGACTGCAATCTGTTCGCCGATGGTTATTCCATTGTGTATCGACTGTCCTACACTGACCCGACCTTCTTTTCCTTGTTCGGCGGCTTTATTGATGTGGAAGATGGTGGCTTTTAATGGCCAACGTCAACCCGCCTCCGATACGAATTCCTCCTAGCCTATTGCAAAACGCCGATGAGGCAGGATTCTTTCAGGACATTATCACCACGCTTCGCCAACTGAGGACCAGAACGGGTGGCGGTAGCGATACGATCAACAATATCAGCATTACGGAATCAGGTAACTCTACATCCAATTCGGCCGCCATTGGATCGCTGGGCATTCGGGCGAGTGATATGGAGGCGCGCCTATCTGCCGTCTCGGCGCAACAGCGCAACAACGTAGCACTTACCTTGGCTAGCGATGCAGCACTGCTTGCAGCCGTTGTGCGACCTCCTAGAGCCTTCCCCGATATAGCCGAGGGCACTACTGGAATCTGGACGCCTACACTGACTGCTGTGGCCAATGTGGATGCGTTGACGGCCTTCCCTTGTGCTTATCTGCAATACAAAGATTTCGTGTTTTTTTCCGGACTACTGTCAGTTGATGCAACATTGCTTGCCACGGTGACACAAGTGGGAATTAGCCTACCGATACCGTCTAACTTTGCCAACGATTATGAGTGTCTGGGTATAGCAAATGCACCCCTGATCAACGCCAGCGCCGGGATCAAGGCTGACACGACCAATAACCGCATAAACCTGTACTTTGTCGCCATGGATACAGGCGATAATGAGTGGATATTCAGCGGCCGCTATCAGTTGATCTAAGGAGCAGTAAAATGACAATGAAGGCACTGGTTCAGGGCGCGGGAAGCGCGGTGTATTTTGGCCGGTCAACCGATACAATCCCTTTCGGAAGCGCCAATTTCGAGATGTTTCTTACTGACATCGGGAAAATGTATACGGGCAAAGGAACTGGTACCGGCATGGCATCCTGGCAGGAGCAGAACAACGCGGCTTACGTCACCTCACCCTTGATGGTTGCGGCTGTCGCTATCTCAGGATCATACGCTGATCTTGTAGGGATACCGGCTGATTTTACGCCGTCTGCGCACGATCACCTTATTTCCGAGGTAACGGGCCTTCAGACTGATCTGGATGGGAAGGCGGCTGTTGCGCATAACCATGCAGCCGGTGATACGAATTCCGGTACTTTTGACGATGCTAGAATTCCGGCGCTAGCTATCTCCAAGACAACCGGATTGCAGGCTGCGATTGATGGGAAATTCTCCAATCCAGCTGGGTCTACGAGTCAATATCTGCGGGGCGACGGTTCAACGGCAACATTCCCCGCTATTCCTGCTGCTCAAGTAAACGCTGATTGGGCGGCTGGCTCCGGCTTGGCGCAGATCCTCAACAAACCAGCTATTCCAGTGATCCTGTTTGGCTCCCCTGTGTCGCGCACCATAACGGCTGCCACGGCGTATCAGGCGACCACCAACACCAAGCCAGCAGTGGTAACATTAAACCTCACCTCGTCGGCTGCATTGAGTTTGGCAGTGGGCGTTACCAACTCGGCCGATATTGTCATTGGTTCGACGAATGGGGTAGCAGGCGGCACTGGGACTGTAGTCGGTAAATACACCAATAGCCTTACAGGTACGCTGATTATAGGGTTGGCGATCACGACCGCCTCAGCCTCCCCAATTACCTTTGCATTGCCAATCGGCTGGTTCTGGGCGCTTCGGGTAACCTCCGGCGCTGTGACGGTAACAAGTGCATATGATCAATCCGTAGGTTGAGGAAATATCCATGCCAGTTAAGTACAAAAACCTATCCATTAATGATCTGATCGTGGCCACAACTGCGGCAGCCCCGGACGATTGCTACATCAATACAAATGGTGTGGCGCAAATCAACAGCTCGACGGCGACCAACAACAGCGTTTCATCGGTTGAGGTGTTTATCTACGTGCTTCCCTCCGGTGTTACGGCCGCGAGCGTTGACCCAGCCTGGCGCCAAGTGATTCCGGCGAATAGCACGGTTTCGCTCGATGGCCTCATTGGGAAAATTGTCCCTAATCTTGGGGCGATCCGGGCTTATGCGGGGACTACTAATGTTATTCGACTCAACATCGACGGCATTGAGATTACCTGATGCGATCCAGCGACTCGCCGGAGTTATTAATGAAAATACAAAAAGAAACATTAACCAAGGAGTTATTCGCTGAAATTATGCCGCTCGGCCAAAAGAGCTGGGATGAATGTAGCGAGATAAAGGGCGAAACCTGCTCATTTCATGGCGAGCGCGGTTTCGTGATTCAGCCGAATGAAAACCGTTATTTAGAGATGGAAGCCGCCGACTCACTTTTAGCGATGACATTACGAGATGATGCAGGTGTTCTTTGCGGCTATGCGCTGTGCATTTACTATCGAAGCCTGCACCACGCTCCGGTACAATGCGCCAATGTGGATACGTTTTATATTGAGCCAGAGCACCGCGCTTGTATACGCCGATTCATTGCAATGATTGAGCAAGAATTCGTCGCGGGTGGCATTGTAGTTGTTGGTTGGCCTACAAGCCCCGGCGGGAAACTGTTCCCCATTTTGAAGTTACTCGGGTATGCGCCCGATGATGTTGTGATGGAGAAAAGGCTCAATGCTTTTTCTAACCAGTCAGGAGAGGAAAAATGTGCATAGCAGCCGCGATAGGCGGGGCCGCTGTCGTCGGCGCTGTCGCCTCCAATTCTGCCGCCGGCAAGCAGGCTGATGCAGCCGGCAACGCATCGGACGCCCAGCAGCAGTCTGCCCGCGATTCCATAGCTTTCCAGCGCGAAAGCCGGGATCTTGCCCGCTCTGATCTGAGCCCGTTTGTTAATTTTGCTATCGGCGCTCCCGGCGGCACATCAATGCAGCCAGGTCAGCCAGCCGCTGCACTGCCCCAGACAGAATCCAACTTTGATGCAAATGCTTATCTGCTGGCCAACCCCGATGTAGCGCAAAACCCCAATTGGGCGCCGCTCGCGTATCAGCATTATTTACAGCATGGTAAGTCGGAAGGTCGGCAGTTTACGCCTGTTGCTGGAAACGCTAATGGTCTTGCCGCTGGCAGCTATGCGCCAGATAGCCCGCTCGGCCAGCTTTCTACCCTGCTGACCCAGAAGGGCCAGACAGACTACCTCAGTAATAATCCGCTGTTTCAGATCGGCATGGACAAGCTCAATCGCCAATCAAGCAATTCATTTCTTGGTCGCGGCAAGGTCGGGTCGGCCAATAATCAGATTGTGAAAAATGCCTTCCTTGCTGGACAGCCTTTGCTGCAACAGCAAACCAGCAACCTATTCGGCGCGGCTCAACTGGGTCAATCCTCCGCAGCCGGCCAGGCCTCCGGTGCTCTGACCTCGGGCCAAGGCATCGCCAACACAATAGAGGGCGCTGGAAATTCTCAGGCCGCTGGCTACATCGGCGCCGGTAATGCACAGGCTCAAGGCCTGTACGGGGTCGCCAATGCGGCCGGAACTGCGGCCGGTACGTATGCGGCCTATAAGCAACCGCTATACGGTGGAAGGATACCGAGCATCTACGGCAACAACGGTGGAGCGTACCGCAACTACAACGAAATGGTGGCCTAATCGTGGCAATTGATTCCCAGATTTTATTGGCTGGCCGAACTCCTGACTTCAGCCAGATCCCGCAAAACGTGGCGCAAACGGCACAGGGTATTATGCAGGTTCGCCAGCAGCAGGCAGAGGCGCCAGTTCGTCAGGCCCTGCTACAGGCCCAGGTTGACCAGATTCCGCTGCAACAGCAAGCAATGCAGCAGGGCTTGCAGGCGGGCGCACAAGGCATAGAACTAAAGAAAGAGCAAATAGACGCGCTTCGCAATGATGAGAGATTTAAGGGTAGTGTTTACGCATCGCTGCAAGGCCGCCAGCTGCTCGACTCTAACAACATTCCGGGGTTTATCGCCATGGCCACCGACAGGATAAAAAATGTGTCGGACCGTGGAGGCGACCCGAGTGGCACCGCTCAGGCTTTGCAGCTTGTTCAGTCGGGCGACCCGGCCGCCATCGAGCAGGCTAAGCGGATGCTCAATTCGCAGATTGCGATTGGGGAGCGTGCAGGAATTCTAAAGCCGAATGAAAATACGGGGAACTCCACTCACTTCGTGGACGCAAAGTCCATTTTGGCCGCTCAAGGCATTCTACCAAGCTCTCCCGGCTACGCGGAAAGGCTGCAATCAACCCTCACTCAATTGCAAAAATCGGGGGCATCGCAGAGCGCATCCCCCTATTTTCAGTTTCTTCCCACGTCTACTGGATATGCCGTCGGTAATGCGCGAACTGGAGCCATTGAGCAGCCGGGCGCTCAGGGCCAAGTATTGCTGCCAGTGCCCGCTGACCCGAACGTCAAGGGTAGCGTCGCCCAAGCTGAGGCGTCTGGCGCGGCTCAAGGAGCTGCGGCAGGTCAAGCGGCAGCGAACCTACCTCAAACACTCGCCAATGCCGACCAGACGCTCGGGATTATTAATCAAGTCATTAATCATCCGGGGCTTGAGAGTGCAGTGGGTATTGGCATGATGAATCCCACCGGCTTTATTCCCGGCACCGAGGCGACGAACTTTAAGGTAGCTTCTGACCAGCTGACGGGTAAGGCATTTTTGCAGGCCTTCCAGTCGCTCAAGGGGGCGGGTGCGATTACCGAACAAGAGGGCAGCAAGGCTACGGCCGCTATTGCTCGGCTGAATCGTGCGCAAAGCCCGGATGAGTACAAAAAGGGGGTACGCGAGCTTCGCGATATTGTGGAAGATGGAGCAGCGCGCGCTAGAAAGCAGGCCGCTAAAGCAGCGCCCGGAGGCGGGGCAGCGTCTACGCCCTCTACTACTGGCGATTACTCGAAACTCTGGAATTAATAATGGCTAAACCTTGGTCCGAAGTATCCGGTAGTCCTGACTTTCAGGCCATGGCGCCTGATCAGCAGGAAGCGGCGCGCCAGCAATATTTCGATCAGGTTGTTGCGCCTCAGGTTCCGCCAGACAAGCTGTCAGATGTGCGAGCGCAATTCGACACACAGACGGCCACCCCCCCCAGCGGATCGCAGCAATCCGCAGAACCATCAATGCTGGACGGCATGAAGCAGTTTGCGGGCGATGCGGCGCGCGGTATTGGCCTGGGCATCCGCGACACTATCCAAGGCGTTGGAGCACTGCCTATCGCCGCCACAGATGCAGCCGGGAGGCTCATAGTCGGTGAAAATTATCAGCCAGTCAGCCAAAGTCTTACTGATGCAGGCCTTCCTGTTGCCGAATCAGGCGCTGAAAAGCTTATCTCCGCTGCTGGTCAGGGTGGAATGTCTGCCCTTGGTGGCGCTGGCCTCGGTACTGCTCTCGCTGGCGCAGCAAGTCCCGTGGTTGCTGGTGCTGGAAGTCTGCTCGCCGCTAGTCCTGGCATTCAAGCCATTTCTGGTGGCGCTGCTGGTCTCGGCGGTGAGGCTGCCGGGCAAATGGGCGCCGGCCCCGGTGGTCAAGCAGCAGCTTCTATTGGGGCGGGGCTGTTAGGGGGTGGGATTGCCTCAGCACTATCGCCGAGCGTGTCTCCGTCCGCTCAGGCGGCATCGCGCGGCATTGCGACGAATGATGCTTTTGGGTCTGCTCCGGTGGTTCCTGCTGCTGGTACTACAGCTGCCAATACGCCTATTCAGGCAGCGAGTCAATCCATGCGGCTTCCGCCTGCATCTGCTGGCGATTTGAGCCAGTCCGGGCGCACCGCTGAATACCGCCAATCAGTGAGGATGCTTGATAAAGCGGACATTCCACTAGATGCTGGCCAGCGATCCGGGACCAACTGGCTGCGCACTGCTTCGCGGACTCTTTCAGAGGTTCCATTTAGCGGTAAACCACTCCAGAACATGTTCGAAAAGCAGCAACAGGCCTATCAAAAAGCACTACTCAAAATGGCCGGCAATACTCAGGGCGATAAGATGATCACCCGCCGCACTCTGGAGAATACTGCCGACGATTTGAGTCGTGAATACTCCAGCGCGCTTGGCAATAAATCGGTAAATATTGCTGATGATGACTTTCTTGATCAGCTTGGCGCGATTGAGGCGAAACATACCCAGTTCGTCGATGATCCATCTAAGAACAAGGTTAAACAGATTGTTAGCTCTTTCCTAGATCAATCGCTAAAGACGAATCAAGTAACCGGCGAATGGTATCAGGCGCAACGATCGTTGTTTGCCAATCGCGCCAAGAAGCAATCCGAGGTGGCCGACCTATACGGCGACCTTAAGATGCTGCTGGATGATGCGTTCAAGCGATCGGCGGGCGATGCTAAAGGCGATCTGGACTCGAAATACGCTCGTTACAAACAGTTGCAATCTATTTATGAGCGCAATGGCGGCGGCGCTGCATCAGAAGGCTTTATCAGCCCGGTGGCTGTGTCGCGAGAGGCGGCAGGCGCGCCGGGCGGCAAAGACTGGCAGGACTTTACTCGGGCGGCAGCAACCGTTCTAACAGACAGAGTTGGCAATAGTGGCACAGCCCAGCGAAATTTTATTCTGGGGCTTGCGGGCGGCTCTGTTCCGGCTTTTATGATTGAGCCAACTACAGCAGCCGTTACAGCTGCCGGCATGACTGGCGCTCGTGGAATATCTAGCCTACTTGCACGGCAGCCCGGAGGCCAACCGCTGCTGCAAAGCCTTGCTCCTGTGGCATCCGGCATATCGAACCAACAATTACTGCAATAACTCGCGCTGTGAAGCGCTGGAGATACCATGGCATTCGTTAAAGGTCAGCCGTTCAAGCCTCAGTTTGAAGATGTGGATGGGCACCCCGCCGAACTCGGAACGCTCAGCTTTTTCCTGTGGGATTCCACCACCCCAACGCCGTATTACACGGATGCCATTGGGACTCAGGGCGGCACATTCGTAGACCTTGATCTGCTCGGAAACCCCGATGGCGTGGATATTTTCTACGATACCGCCATTGAATATAAGCTAGTTTACAAAGACAGATTCGGAACTGTTGTTTATACGGCTGGCCCCTATATTGCGCCCAATAGCGCTGCAAATAATTCGCTAGCGATTGACCTTGCCAACTCAGAAGATGCTTCAAAGGGCGATGCATTGGTTGCTGTCAAGCAGCCATTCACGGGATCTGTTGCGCGGACTCAGCATGATAAAAACACAGATGTAATTTCCGCTAAAGATTTCGGTGCCTCGTCTAGCGCTACGGCAGCACAAAATACCATCGCGTTTCAGTCGGCGATTAATGTATTAAATGCTGGCGGCGGCGGTGCGCTGTATATCCCGGCAGGGACATATTTGTTCGGGAAGGGCGGCGCCATAGATGGGCGCGATTATGGTCTTATTTTGCAGGCCAACGTTCATTTGGTCGGCGATGGCATGGGGGTAACCATCCTCAAGGCCGATGCATCAACAGACATGGACGTGATTACTACGCCACGATCTACGCCGTTTGTGAATGTTGGCTTATTTGACCTTACCATTGATGGAGACAAGGACACCAATCCGGCGGGTGGCTTCAACCTGTGGATTCAGAACGGTAACGGATTTTACTTCAATAATTTCGAGTCCAATAATTCTGGCTCTTGGGCATGCCGGGTTGGATCGACCATCAATGTCATTGGCAATGGATATAGGGTTAACACCTTGGCCACATTGGATGCTGCCGGTGACGGATTTCATATTGTGGATTCCAGCTTCATCACGCTCAGCAACATGATCATCAATACGCCAAGCGATGATGGATTTATCATTGAGGCAACCACGGATGATTGCCATGATATTTCAGTTACCGGTCTCGTGGTTACCACCACGCCTGGAAATGCGGGGGCTGGTCGCGGGGTTCTTTTATTCTGCGATGATACGATCGCATCGGCTAACCGGAGCATATACAACGTTACGATCGACGCAGCTACGTATGATTGCAAAAATCAGGCGCTAGTCGTGCAGACAGCCTTCTTCACCAATGTGAATATAACTCTTGTTGACCACGGTGGCGGCAATACTGCTTGCGCCTATATCGCAGCTGGCAGCGCTGTATTCCGAGCAGACATATATAACTGCGAATTCAATATCAAGTCCATCGGGTCCAGAAGCAACGGTCTGCTGTCTTTAATGTTTGGATCCAGCACCATACGGCACAACAAGCTGAATCTCGGCATTCTGAACCCGGCCGACGGTAATGTCGGGGCTTCTTTGCGGGGCGAATACTGGACCGGCGATATATCCATTAATTACGATCCTACCGGAACAAAGGTAAGTCCCTCGATAGCGCTGGATTTTTGGGCCAGCCGCTCCCTCATGCGTGTAGATGTAGTAGGCGGCAGCAACTGCCTGAACATGCGTCCTGGCGCCATTGAGAATACGCTCCATTTAAATACGCTACTCAGTCCGACGAGCGTCGGCCTCAACATAAATACTTCTGCGGATCGCAATCATTTTATTGGTGGCTTCGTCGCTAGCTTGTCTAATGCGGGCGCGGCCAACCGGTTCTTTGGTGTTCGCGGACTGGAATCGTATGGCAGTACGTCTATCGCTCCGAACGGGTCTGGGTTGGCGAACATTGCGCACGGACTTATAACCACACCGACCAGCGTCCAAACGACCATTCGTGGCACCAGTCTTAACACGGCCAACGTCGCAGCTGTGGATGGAACCAATATCAGTGTACTCATAAAGAACAGTACCGCTGTCGTGACGGCCGGTAGCTTTACGGTTGACTGGTCGGCCAAATACTGAGGTATTCATGATTATGACCCAGGCATTCGACAGGGCTTTTGTATTCAGTCTCGAGCAGGAGGGCGGCTTTGTCCTCAGCAGGCTACCCGGAGAAAAGACCGAAACCTACGCCGGCATTTATCGTCACATGCACCCACAGTGGAATGGATGGGCCAAGATTGATGCTGGTGATACTATTTCAAATTCGCTGAAGGAGATGGTAAAACAATTCTACTTCAATGAGTTTTGGGTGCGGTTCAATCTCGAGCAGCTGCCGGCGCCGTTAAATGCTCTGGTGTTCGACTTCGCGCTGAACAGTGGTGGCCAGACTGCCATCAAGCGGCTCCAGTGCCTGTTGCCGGTAAAAGAGGATGGATTACTGGGGGCCAAGACAGCTGCGGCAGCTAGAGGCTTGGACGGAGCCAAGTTGAATACGCGATATATTGCTGCTCGTCTGGACTTCTTGAATGATCTGACCACGTGGCGTGACTTCGGTCGCGGCTGGAGTCAGCGGGTCGTCGAACTACTCAACTACGCGGCGCAATAAACATGAAAAAGCAGATCCTAGTAGACAACTGGCATACATGGCACAAACGCTGGTCGGTGTGGTTAGGATCGCTCGGCGCGGTGGCGACTGCGTTGCTGGTTGCGCTGCCGGATGCTGCCAAGATGGCTTGGCTGGCAATGCCGGATGATCTGCGAATCGCCATCCCCTCGGCTTATATGCCGCTGCTCGGTGTCGGATTGTTCGTCCTATCAATGCTGGCTCAACTGATACGGCAGCAGAAATTGCAGCCCAAGGAACTCGAATGAATCCCTACCTGATCATCGGCGCGCTACTTGGCTCACTGCTGCTCGGCGCTGCTGGCGGCGCTTGGATCAACGGTAACGCCTGGGAGGCGCGGTACAGTGGCCTAGTCGCAGAACAGTCTCAGGCGATCGCCCAAGCAGCCATACAAGGCCAGCAGGACCAGATCGAACTTAACCTACAGATTCAGGAAGCCAACGATGCGCTCGAACTCACGAAAGTGGAAAACCTTAGGCTTAATCGCTGTGTTGCCGATGGGACTTGTGTCCTGCATGTCAAGGCCAAGTGTCCCAAGCTGCCCTCCGACAGTATTGCCACCCCCGGAGCTACTGAGCCAGCCCCAGAGCTTGATGCCGCTGCTAGATCGGATTATATTTCCTTGCGGGCCGGGATCGCCGAACAATTTTCCCTGCTAACTAAGTGCTATGAATTTGCTGAATCCGTTCAGAAAGGTAGGCACCCATGATTACCGAGAAAGAAAAAGCAGTGAATCGCGCCCACTCAGCCCTGAAGCACAAAGACTGGCTAGCCAAGGGTATCGACAAAATAAGAGACGATCGGAGCAAAATTTTTAGAGGCGCACACATTGCACCCAACGTCATCAAGATTGACCGAGTGCGGAGCTGGCGCTAGAGACTCCCCGCTAAATAAGCCAGAATGGGCACATCGACCGCAACGACCAACGCCAGCCAGAAGAAACCGCGCGCACCCAGCCACTCGGCTAGGAGTGGGTCGGGTTTATCGTAAATCGATATAGTTGTCACTGTTCAGCGCCTTCAATTGAGCAAATTCTTTTGCAGAGTGGGCAAACATGATGCCATCGGCCACTGTAATACCATGCCTCATGCCATTTTCCTGAGTGGCCGAAAGTATCGCAATACCAGAACCTAAACCGCTCCCACAAAGATTGCTTCATAATTCCTCTCCGTGGTCAGGGTTGGAGGTGTAGAGGTGGGGTCCGGTCGGCACATGTACCCACGATTGGCAGAGCTCAAGCGATCGACTCATCCATCGGTCACGAATAATATTTCCGCCATCTGCGTAAGCATCTATCTCTTTCTGTATTTCTCGCCACAACACCAGCGCCGCGATTACTTCTTCGGTTCCTGTTAGCTCGCTAATCACCTTTCCATGTTGCGTGATTACTGTCACAACAGCGCTGGGATTAGGCCCGTTCAAGACAATCGGCACGCCTTGGAACGTGAATGCTGCTCTCCCGGTGTCAGGATGCTCAGGGGAATGCTCCACCATCACATCAAATAGCTCTCCGGGATTTCCGGCGCCATTATCATATCCGCAGCACATACATGTATCGCCGCCATCTCCAGCAGCAAGACGCATAGCTGCATCCGCTTTCACTGGCACCAGTCGCCACTGATCTGTATCGAACGTGATTGTCTTTTTCATTAGTTAGCCTCCTGTATGGGTGTGCTGACCACGAGCGAACCGCGATCACGCCACACGCCGTATAGCTGTCGAACGAGAATGGTGTTATAGGCTCGAATATCGCTGTCGTATGCGCCGATGTACCAGCAGTGGCCGCGCATGTATGCCTCGAATCGCTCGCGCTCCTCTGGCGTGTTCGGCAGGCCACCTTCGTGGAATTTTCCGTCCTCACCGATGCCCGGCCCTTTTCCGGCCAACTCACATTCGGCGATAGTTGGATGGCGAGCTTCCGGCACAGCCTCCACAATCTCAGCATCCAGCCCCATGTCTTGGCAGCGTTGGAGTAGGGTGATCATCAGGACTTCCTTGAAAAAGTGTAGAACATGCCAGCTAAAAGTATTCCGCTGCCTATAGTCCAAGCCGGCAGAAAGCCGCGCTGCATATAATCAACTCCGGCATACCAGCATAGGGCAATCCATACGAGGAACCATGCGAATGCCTGTAGCACTAGAATATGTTTCATCATCTCTCCAGTTCTGCCATGCGGGCGGGTTAGTAGTTAATCGTTACAGCCGGAATTGACTTCTTGGCGATCAGTGTTACGGCAGTTTTGGCGCACTCGGCAGTCAATCCGCCAGCGATAAACGCCTCCAGCGCAGCCTTGTTGATTGCCGCCTTGTGTGAGCGATCCTTCTCGCGGGCTGCTGTTTCTTTTGCGATTCGTGCTGCCTCATCAGCCGCACGCTGTTTTTCTGCTGCTACGGCTTCGTCAGCGCGCCGCTGTGCATCGTCCTTAGCTTGCTGCTCCCGACGTAACGCTTCGAGCCTTTCGTTCTCTGAGCGCTGCGCCTGAAGTTGTAATTCAAGCTCTCGCTGGTTGGCCGCATCTTTTGCGACCTGCTCGCGCCTTGCTACTGCTACCCGCTCGGCTTCGGCGGCTTCTGCAATTGCTTTTGCTTGGCGGGCCGCCGCCTCCTCGGCCTCACGTTTGGCCAGCTCTGCCGCCTCGCGGGCGATAGCATCCTCACGATCCTTGATGGCGCGGGCCTCAGCCTCCTGGCGCAATCGGACCAGCTCTGCCTGCTCGGCCTCATGCTTTTCGCGGACTACCAGCGCGGCGCGCAGACTTGATAGCGCCTTATCCTTGGCATTGCCGGCTTCGGATTCAAATTCCTCCCAAACAGCGCCAAGATCTATCGATTCAGCCCAAAATATTGAGTTCCGCAGCTCTTCTGCATCAAGGTCGGAGTTCTCATTGGCGCGCAGCATGATCGCTGCGATAGAATCCTTGTGGCGAGCGATACGGGCTTCTTCTGCCGCCTCCCATTCGGTCAACGGTCTGCGAACGTCCTTTTGCATAGCCTCCAGCTTATCCCATACCGCCTTTCGTGCCGCATCGATCTTGGCCGGGATTTTCTTTTGCTCAGCAGCCAAATCCTTGCCTACCGACTCCAGATAAGTTTTGCACTTCGCCACCTTGAAGGCCATCGACGCTATATCGTCGCGGCCTTTCTTGGTCTTAACGTCCGGCACAAATTTATCGACTTCGGCCTGCACCTTGGCGATATACGGATCTAACGCATCATCGGTAGTGAATACTGTCAGTGCATTGGATTTCTCGATTACGATTAACGCTGTTTCGCTCATGCTTATTCTATCTCCGTCCGCAAAAATATTTCGTTGCTGCGGACCAACTTCTCAAATTCGATCAAATCAGCCTGCATTGCTTCGATGTAGTCGTCATCACGCCGGATATGTCGCATCCAAAATGCCTTATTTATATTTTTCAGTGCTGGACAATACAGCCCGAAGTGCCACCAGGATCGGCCAGTAATCCACATGCAGCCTTGAATCTGGTCCTTGTATTCGCTCAGATCGCCGTCAATTAGGATTGTCCGTAGGCGCTCAGGTGAGATTAGACATTTATACTCACACCCGCCATCCGTGTTTATAAGACCGTCTGCGCTCGCGCCGTACTTGCGATCTTCGGTAAGCACGAATCCGGCTAGATCGACCAGCAGACCGGTCTTTGCTTCGTGCTCAATGCGCGCATCCTCTTCGAGATGGTGTCCGCGCTTCATGGCCCAAGTCTCGAAGCCTTCATCTAACGGCTCGCCGCTGATACGCTCAATTGCCAACCGGAATGCGTAATCCTTTGCCTTGTCGGACCAGTCTCCCACCGGAAGGCCGTCAATCGCCCGCTGTACGCTTCCAGCAGTTGGAGTTGCCTTGTACCCTGCAATATTGCATGCCTCTGCCGTGGTACGGCCTGAGCGCACTGCGGCCACGAATGTTGCTTGCTTTGCGTCAAGCATCCCAACCTTGGCGCGAATAGTCGAAAACATGCTGGCGGTTATGCAGCCGGCTCTTGCTGCTTTCCACTCATCGGAACCTTGGGCGCACTCTACAACAATCATTGCTGCTCACCCGGAATAACAAGAGATTTAAGGTGGTTGTGTGCCGCCGTGAATCGCGCAGCCTGAATTTGATCGACAGCGCGGACTCTCGCCTTCTTGCAAATGTATGCATCGTCAACACCGGCTATCAATGCTGCTGCGCGCAACTGCTTCACTTGCTCTATTGATACGGTGCTTGGTGTATCTACCTGCTCAGCATTTCCGTCCGTATCGTCATTCTGCTCAGACAGCCCGGTAATGCCCTTGAGAGTGTAGCGCTCCAGATACGTTTTGGTGCTGGCGCGAGACTGGATTGCGTTCTTTGCGCCGCCAGTGTCAGGAGGCCCGCCCATCGATACCGATTCCTCGTGGCCGCCAACGTGGCGCAGATAACAAGTAACCTCCATCCATGCCGGTTCGTCTTTGGTGAGCTTCCACCACGAGGACAGGCCATGCTTTGACAGCGCTGGAGTGACCGCGTTTACAACATCGTGCAGCTCGGCGTAGCTCTTGCCTTTCAGCGGTCCATCGGTAACGCTCTTGCCTTTGATGATGGTGACCGCCTCGGCCTTGAATGCGGCAAAGGCTATGTCATACTCGCGCTTCGCCTGAGTCGCCACATACCGGTCTTGAAGGTCCATAAGGCGCTCCAGCTTATCTATGTCGGCGCCCTGCTCTACGGCAATCCGCAGCAGGTCGGCAGGAGTTGTGCCTACCGTGACCGCGCGCTGTGCGTTATTCTGTTCGGCTACAATTAAATCACTCACGTTATTTCCCCTCCGAATCAATCTGAAAGTGCGCTACCAGCTCTGTTAGGTGGGCCTCTGCGTAGGTGCGGGCGTAGCGGCCAATAATGTGATCGGCCGCGTCCGTATATCCGCGATAAGCAGCCTTGATTGCAATAAAAATCTCATCGGGATTATCAAGCGCACATTCTTCGATGGACTCCTTGGCTTGCTTAATGACCGGGTGAGTCTTGAGAGTAGCCGCTGTCGGCGACCACTCCCAAAAAAGCGCAACCCGTAACAGCTCTGTTACATCATCCAGCGCCCACTCCGGGTAGTTCAGCACCTCTTCTGGCTCGTCGCGGCGCTCGGGCGTGTCGGTCATTCTTCGTGCCCTCCAGAGATAATTGCGTACATGCGGCCAGACTCAGTTCCGTTTTTGTTCATCTTCTGGCCTCCATCATCATCGATATTCCCTATCCACCGAACAGAAACTGCCTCAACTTCTAAGATTACGGCTCCGTCCGATTCCAGGGCGTGTCGGAATGAATCCTTGTTTATGCACGCGATCTTTCTGCCGTGACCGGCATTGATAAGATCGCCCAGCAGTTTATGTAGTCCGCTAACAGTCATGCCCATATTAGTAATTCCTGGTTGCGCCACAACGTTGGCATTCATAGCCGGTACAATGCTCAGTACCGAATTCGTGATCGAATGAATAATCCACCATGTCCCAATTGTGGTCGATATGCGAAGCATCACCCATTTCCATCTTCGCCGATTCAAGACAGACGTTTGCATTTGTCGAGCAGCAACCGTCGCATTTATCATCTTTCATCGGGTATACGTTGTTGCAGTTCCAGCATATTGTAGTTTCTTCAGCGGGAGTGTCGGTCATTTCGATTTCCTCATTTTTGGTGGTTGCGCTTGTGGCCCGCACATACAAGATTGGGAAGTCGCTAGGGTCGTGCGCAACGCCCTTGTAGCTCTCTACTTTTCTGGTCACTCAGAGAACGCACAAACGCAACCACGAAAAACGGCTCCCTCGCGAGAGCCAATGACTGGAATCAATCTGCCACGCGCCTCCATCCATCAACTGTTTGTTCCTCGCGCAAGCCACGAATGTATTCCCCTTTCGGAAACACAAATCCAGCGTGCGTATCTGTTGATCGCAGATGCACAAGTTTAAAATCTTCGGTTGCCGTCAGCAGCATGAACGAGTCATTTGCCGAGTCGATAAGGCCCTGCACGACTTGGCTGATATGAGCGTCAGTGCGCACCGGCTCTAGTACATGGTGGTGGCCGGTTTCCGAGTGGCCGACGATAAGTCGGTCGTTTTCCAGTTTCATCGGTTTTAATGAAAGCCCAGCCATTCCGTTCAGAACTGATGCCGGTGCATATTTCCGCATCCAGAAAAGAACCTCACCTTGCGCAACGGGCTGACCGCTCTTGAACATGTCTTCAGTTAAAAAAATCATGGTGTTTCCTCGGTTGTGATGAGTACAAATTAACTACGAATGAACGGTATAAATGACATTGGATCACCTTGGCCACGATAACCATTGCCGCCCGCATTGGCCAGCAATGCTGTATTAAATCGCTTATCGGTAACCGGCTCTGCAAATATACGCCCCGTACCGCAACGGTATTTTATAAACCATTGATCGGGCGCATCCGGCAAATCAACTGCGATCAGCTGACCGATATGATCCTCATCGGCATCGATAATACGTGGATTCAGTGATGGTGCGGCCAGCACGTTATGCCAGCCAAGAATTTCGCAAGCGGCACGGCGCTGTTCGACATTCTCAACACTGAGGGCTATGGCTGGCGTTAGCACTGATTTTTCTTCGATCCACTCAGCCGGCACTTTAACGCCATGCCAGTGGTACAGGCTCCAGCCATCACGCCACTTGTGTGATGGTCCAGTTTCGCAATGCGGCCTATTTTGTTCGTCGATTTTTAGAGTCTCTGGGAAATCGCTCACCATGCAAAAATCTGCGTGCATAATTCGAAAACCCCCATGAATAGCAGCCTGCTCCCATGCTTCATAATTTTTGTGAGCGGCCAACTTTAGCTTAAGCACATCGCGCGCTGCCGTCAGGTAGCAATCCCACGATGCCCACATATTCCCACCTTGGTACATTCGCCACCAATTCTGCGAGCAGCTCAAGAGCCATAAGGCGATTTTTTTATTCCCGGCTGAAAAATGCAACGCGGCGGACATCGGCCATGCGTAGGTGGCGTCGTAGGTGGCGGCGTAGGTGGCGGCGTCGGTGGCGGCGTAGGTG
>OBLM01000008.1_pt1 | contig 34714 bp, 56 predicted proteins | sample 1519651 | NCBI WGS metagenome assembly OBLM01 (sample SAMEA3235158, study PRJEB22506) | soil metagenome
AACGGATGAAAAGTTGGAGTCGCTCCGCTCTGCCTGGTTCGACGCTCCCGACCTGTCGGACCCGCCGGCCGCGGAGCCGGTCGGGGTCGCCGCCGCTTCGGTGTTCGGTTGGCTGTTGGCCGCAGGCGGGTCCGGTTCAACCCGCTTCGCCTCACCTTCGATTGTTGCCTTGCCTCTGTTGATCGTCTTGTTGATGGAGGCGATCTCAGACGCCTCCGCGTGTCCGTCGATCGTCTCGCCGGTAATGATGCGCTGCGCCTCGTCCTCGTCGTAGATGCCGACCAAGGCGAAGGCGATTCGGCCGCACTGCATGAAGGCTTTGTGGCGCAGCATCCGCTCAGGGTGCGAGTTCCACGGCCCGGTGTCCCGGTAGCATTCGATTAAGCGTTCCCGGATGCGCGTCGGATGCTGGCGGTCCTTTCTGTGCATGACGCACTCGATCCACTCCGGCGCCGATTTGTGTTTATCGGATGCCGCGCCATAGACGAACTCCACGCCGTCGAATGCCTCCTGTGCATTGACGAGTCTCGCCCATCCGTCGATGGAGACAATGGGCACGATGCCGCCTTTCTTCTTGTCCGGGAAGGCGTAGATTTCCCGTGTGAACGGGTTCAAGCCATATTGGTCGGCGACGATTAACAAAGCCATCATCTGCTCGTTGGTCACGTCGCCATCGGCGTTGTAGAACGCAGTAGCTTTCAGTGTCGAGAGCAGCTTGGCCGGCTCGACGTTGTAGCGTTGCGCGAAGCGCGAAATGAGGCTCGGCGCCGTGGCGACTGCGGTTTGTTTTTCAATTACGGCTGACATCGCTTTACTCCTCAAGTGGCCGCGCTGCCTGCGCGGCGAGTTTAGATTTGTTTGCGCGATTGGTGAGCGATTCGCGCCACGCCATATGCTCCTCCGGGAGCAGCATTGGGTAGTGGGATTTCCCGATGCTCGGGTGTGTCAATTCGACAATCGTGCCGAGCATTTCGTCCCAGCACAGATGGTCGCAGTAGCGTTCGCCCTCGAACACGTCGAAGCCGCCAGAGTCTTTTACTATGATGGTTATAGTTCTCAACGAGGACCCCTATTCATTTAATACGAGCGCGTAGCGCGGGAACTTCATTTCCTCGATCGTGTCCGGATATCCGGACCATTTGCCGGTTTTCAGCGCTCGGGCGTAGCGCTCCGCGGCGATGTTGCACAGATACGCGCCAGCCCGTACCGCGTCACCTCGCAAGCTGTAGCAGGCAACCGCGTGCGGCGGCTCGGACTCCACCGCGATGAAGACAAAAAACTTCATGCTGGAGTCAAGCAGGTGTTCGTGGCCTGAATTGTTGAACGCCGCCTGCACGTGGTAGAGCAGGTTCGCAGCCGAGCGCGCAAACGCTTCCGGACTTGCGTCCTGCGTTGTCTTCAGATCCGCGATGCCACCGTGGTTGCGAATGTCAATGCGCGACTTGCAGGGCACGCCGTAGCGAGCATCGACCCAGAAGAGGGACTGCTCGATGATCCCGCCATCGAGCAGCGCGCGCGCCGCCGGATGCGCGAGCACCGCATCGACGCAGCGGCGGCAGCGATCGAACTCTGGCGCCGATAGGGTGATTTTCCCCGCGTGGGCTGCGTCCAGGTCGCGCCAGTACGCGATCGCATCGAGCGTTTCTGGCGAGGGCTTCTTGGCGTTGTATTGCGCCTTCGTTGGGCGCTTGGGCGCATCGGCCGGCACCAGCGCGACACGCGAAGCGAAGGCATGCGGTTCGAGCACGCCATCGTGGACGCACGTCCCGAACTGCATCTGCTCGGTCGGCTCGGCCGGGGTGTCACGCATCAACTTGTAGTGCATAGGGCTGCGGATCATCTTCTTTGACCCGGACGAACTCAGGGCCTCGATCGCGTGGTAGGTCGCCGCGGGCATGTCGCTAAATACGCCAGGCACAAACGGCGGGCGCTCGGCTTCAATGGGCTCCTCCAGCTTGGCAACGGCTGTCTGATCGTTCATACATTTCCCCCGAATAATCGCGCGAGCCTGCGTGCCCGCAGTTCCGCCTTGATCTCGCTCACCCGTCGTTCCCAATGCCGCGCGAGCGCCTCGGCGCGCGGAATACCGGCGCGGTAGGCCATCGCGTCTGCAGCGCTGTGCGCGGCGGCCCGGCGTTGCGCGATGGCGTTCTCGCGCGCATTCCAGCGCAGAAGTAGGTGGATGCAAAGGGAGAGGGCGAGACGGATCATGCCGGCAAAATGGCCATCGTTCGCTTCACCTGCGCAGCCAGCGCAGATTCGTCGCCGTGTTCTTTGGCAATCTCCTGCAATAGCGGCAACCTGCGCTCGAACGACTCCATGATCTGCGCGCGCGTAGCCGGCTTACCCTCGGCGTACCAGAGCACCTCTACCGGATCACCAACGCGAATCAGAAAGGTATCCCCGGCGCGGTAGGGTAGGAAGGTCTCGGTAATCCACACGCAGCACGCGCCTGGGTTGCCTTCGATTGCGCCAGGAGCCATCGTGGACCCTTTGACAGGCGCTCGATAGTCGGACTTCGGTAAAGTCAGGAATGGACACGCCTGCGCGGCGAAAACAGCGCAATCCCGGTGACATGCTGGCTCGCCGGTATTTCGGTTCACGGCGCACATGGGGCCGAGCATGAACGCGAGATAGCGCCCCAACTTTTCCCCGCAAATCCAGCACAGCCTGTCGCGTACGCATTTCACGCGCTTGCCGGCATCGGCGGCGTTGAAAAGGCGCGTACCATCAGGCAGCGTTGCGCAGAAGTAGGGGACAGGATAGCCGCGATGGTCAATCGGCAGCCACTTCATGCGTTCAGGTAGCGGCGGCAGTCCGCGCCGCAATTCGTTACTCATTTGCGCCTCCTTCGTTTGGTCATGACAGTCTCGCCGTTGCGGTGCGCGGGCTCGGCGGTTTCTTGCCGATCGCTGCGCGGTATTTAGCACACCGGCAGATCAAATCACCGAGCGCCTTGTTGTACGGGCCGCGGTTGCGCTCGTCGCGGTCCGTCGGCTGCATGAACCAGTAGTGCAGGCGCATGGCGGCGGAGACGATCCGATGCTCTTGCTGGCGCAGACGCCTCACGCCGGCCTCCATCCGTCCCCGTCACGCACGATGTGGCCGTCCTTCTTCTCCCGCTCGATCAGCGCGTCAGCCAGGCGGTACGCAATCGGCTCGCTTGAGATTTCGAATACGCTTTGCGCAATGGCTGCGTCCACGATGTCGGCATGACAGAAGGGCGCGCGCATGCGCTCGATGCAAGCAGCCTCGACCGCGGGCGGGACTGGATAGCCTTGCACGTTCACGCCGGCACCTCACCCTGGTGGTCAATCCGCGCGCCAGTGCGCACATCAATCGTCCCGGTCCCGCCACAGCGTAAGCACCGGCCACCACTCACGCCATGGCCGCAGCGATCAACGCCGGTCTCCACCGAACCGAAGCCGAAGCAGCTCGGGCAGGTGCGCGACTCGATTGGGTCGCGCTCGTAGGGATGGCGCTCGGACCAGGTAGTCATCACGGTCGGCTCGGCGGAAGCGGCCATACGCCAGCCCGATTAACTTCGAACACCAAGTCCTCTGGTGATGTGGCCTGCGGCGTCTCCTTCAACACACTATTGCGGTAGTAGCGCACGAACACGATGCCGCTATGACCTATGCTGCTGACGACGCCGCGTTCGCAGTCCGGGTGGTGTGCATCACCGCGGGCGATGCCGGGGATATACAGCACGCGGTCACCGGCCTTGAAATCGGCGGCGTTCATTGCGGCGCTGCGCAATCCCAATGCACTTTAACCGCGACCGCGTTGTAGGCGCGCCCCGCACGAGCCCTTGCCTGCGCGTCAGGGTCGTCGCCAGGGCCAAGCGCAATCAGCGTCGTGTAATCGCCGGGCGCAAACGGCTTCTTGCACGCTGGGCACAATTCTCCGATGCTCGGATGATCGGCTGATTTTGGGCCGAACTTTCTCGGGTCGTTCATGCTCCCTCCTTCGCGGATTTGTGAATGGCAGCCAACCCAAAAGCTTCCCGTGTGACTTTCTGCGCAAATTTCAATTGCGCGCGGTTTTTCAGCGGCAACTCGATAAACTCTTCGTCAGTCATGAGGACCATCTTGAGCTTGTCGCCGTTGGCGCAGAACATGGAGATGGAGAAGCAATAAGCGCATACGCTCGCGTCGCCGGCCTCGGGCTGCCGCTCGCCGCCAATCTGAGTAGCGGCATCAAGCAAATGGGCGCAGTTCGGGCAGCGCAGGCCGTCAAGATGTTCGTTTCGAAGTTCGCATGCGGCCGTCTCCCTCGCCGCGTCGGCCGACGGCGCCTTGACAGAGTTCATTCGTCGCCCTCCCGTGGCTTCCCGCGGGTACCCGCGACGGCCCCGAGCGCAATGACAACGATCAGGATAATCAAGCTGCCCCAACCCAAGAATTCGCGCAGTGTGTCCATTAGCCGCCCTTGGCCCCCTGGCGCGTGGGGTGATTGACCTGCGCACTCACCAGATGATCTCCTGCGCCGGCGCGAAGCCGATAAACACATCATTACGGTGGCGCAATTCCAGCCACTCGCCATCGGTGTCCCGGTACACGATGCGCCGATTGCCGTATTGCCTGTGTAGCCTCTCCACGATCTGCTCGGCGTCATTCGTGATGCTGATGGGCCCGTCGCCATCCAACATCCAGACTGTGTTGTCATCGACGCGCACGACGTCGTAGTACGCCTGCGGTCGCGGTAAGGCTCTGGGCTGATCGCCATCCAATTCGTCTACCGCCCGGACCACGCACGGGCAGCCTTGGACATAGTGGCGCTCCAGACGCAGGAGCACGTCGATTTCCTCCTGCAGCGCCGCGACCGTTGCCTCTGCCTCGGCGCGCGTGCGCACCTGCTGCTCGCGCAGCAGACGCACGGCGGCAGCGAACGGGTGGGCGGGCGGCGGGGTGTACTGAACTTCGATGAACGCGGCAGGAGCGTAGCCGCGCTCACGCGCACCGTTCTCGAGCACCCGAAACGAATGCCTCCCGTCGCACTCGGATTTTGCGTGAATCGCCAATTGAATCTTCACGTTTCCTCCCTTCTAGAGGGCCTCTCGGCCCCCTACGTAATTCCAGCTTTCCGCGCGAGCTGGTCGCGCTCCTCCGCAAATTTATTGATCCATGCCTTGACCGCCTCGCGCGAGCCGCTGCAGGCGAGCGGTGCTTCGTTTTAGAGATAGGCGACATAAGCCGGCAGGTTGGCCATGTTCTCGTCATCAGCGCGGCCGACGGCCTCCGCCAGATCGTTCGCGAGCACGGCGGTGAGAAAATCACCGACCGGACAGCCGCAGGTGATGTAGCGCGTGAGCGACTCCATCATGTTCTCGCGGATGGTGTAGTGGCGGAACGTATAGCGCATCATCCCTCCGTGGCGGGTTCGCGCTGTGGCGCCGGGACGGGCGGAAAGTAATCGCGCAGGTCGGCGAACGAACACCCATCGTTCAGAAACAGCATGGCTTGGGGAAACATCAGACTGCGGAAATTGAATAGCGCCACACGCCCGCCCGGGTCGTTAGCGATGTTGCACGGCGCGGGATCCGCTTCCATGCTGAAATGCATCCTGCACGCCATCGGCCGCACGGCATAGACGCTGCACTCCCCGCGCTTCAGGAAAGGGCAGGGGATACCCAAATACCGGCGTTGCGTCGGATGCAGGTCGTCGCCTCGCTGCGGCGCCCGAAACTGCCTTGCGGCGCGTCCGGTAAAACGCGCGATGCGTTTCGCCTCCCACGAGGAAACGATCACCGACTGGTGGCAGCAATAGGAGCACCCGCGCCGGCAGATCGCCTTTCGCGCTACCTTCCCCGCGAGATCGTCCGTGATCTCGAGCATGCGGCGCGCGCGGTCTTCGAGCGGCCCGGGCGCTTCAGCTAACGCGACCGCCTCGGCGATCAGGCGCTCGAAAAAGGGCCCGTGTTTTTTTAGGACCGAATCGGATTTCTTCTGTGCAGGGTTCATTGCGCCGCCTGTTCGGTGTCGGCCGCCTGGTGCTCGGCAAGCGCGTGCTTTTCCATCGCAGAGAAAAAGCCCGCCTCCCATTCGCGCAACTTGTCGGGCTCGGGCGGCGGGCCCATGCGCTCGTGCAAAAACTCGGGCTGCGAGGTGACGTACTTGCGCGCTTCCTTTACCCGGCGCAGCACGTAATCCTGCAGGGACGGCGGGAGCGCCTGGAAATTTGAGACGAGCTGCTCGATCTGCCGATTCGCGGGGAGGATCATCACGCCATCGTCGGTGCTTGTGAGGCCGGCGCGGTCGCGGTACTCCTCGGGCGAGATGCCGCACACACGCGCGACACCGGAGATGTGGCGGGGAGGGATGCCGTCCCTCAACCAGTTGCTGACGACCTGGCGGCTGTTCAGGCGGAGTTGGCGCATTACATCTATGCGCGTGCAGCGGCGGGCCTCGAGTGCGTCCCACAGGGGCTGCGCCGATGGGTGAATTTCGCGTTCCGGATTGGTCATGATTTTGCCTCCGTCGGCAAAATGCTCTGTGTGGGGGACGTCGGGCTCGTAGCTATTATTCATGGCGCGTCGGGTCCTTCGCGAGCAGGGCGCGAGCCCTCTTGATGGCGGCCTGGAGGTTCGCGTCTGCCCGCGCCATCCCCACCAGGTCATTCAGGTACGCGTTGAGCTGGTAGGCATGGTCTGAATCACAAATGGACTGGAGCGCCTCTTCCAGCGCCGCCATGTGCGCCTGGTCGCGGTGGTGCTGGGCGAGGCGGTCGAGCGCCTTGTTGGTGTGCGCGGGGGCCAGTGCGGGCGGCGCGTCCGACTCGGCTAGGCGGGTGTTGGTGGCGTCGTTCATGAAAAAGCCCTTGCTGCGGTCTTATGTTCCATTGCTCCCTCCCAGGTTCCGCCGGATGGCGGGTTGGATTGAATTAAACATGATGTTTAGCCATTTGTCAACGGTTTGTTTAATTCTGGGTAAAGAAGACCTTTATATTGGCGCGTGACAGGTAAAGGCCAGAGTGAAAACCCACGCGTCGCCAGTCGGGCGGGTCGGGACTATTTGGAGGCTCGCGGTATCTTAAAATCGGGTACGATTCGTTTTGTCATCAACCACCAGGGACCAAGCAGCCATGAAACCGTCCGTTAATGTTTTCTGGCCAGCTTTTTGGGCGGGCTTGGGATCGTCCGCCTTCATCTATCCACTCGAGGCACACGTGGTTGCCAATCGCACCGACGTTGATGCAATGCGCGGAGACTGGGAGCGCATCGGGCAGGACTTCAAAAAGGTAATTACCAGGGAGAGTGCGCTGTGCAATTCGTGACCCACATTGGGCAGGTTTTTCGCTCGACCGAGAAGAGTCTGACCGAGGCTGCCGAGTCGCTTCCGCGCGCGGTTAAGGCGGTTGTGCTTGTTGCCGCTATTCTGCTATTGATCATCGAACTCGCGCCGCGCTGAGCGCTCGTCCGTGAACTCGCCTCGGCTAGATATGCCAACCGCTCCTACCACATCAAATCAGGAGCCTTCGTCCAGTGGAGATGCCATGGATATTCGGCTCACCAAACTCGAAACGAGATTGGACACCCTCCTTCCAACGCTAGCCACGAAGGCGGACGTATCGGATGCGAAATCGAGCATCGTCATGTGGCTTTCTGGCGTTATATTGGCCGCGACAGCAACCATCATTTCGGTAATGGCTGTCATGCTCAATCGGGCGATCCCAGTCCAGGCCGCCACACAGCCATCGCCAATCATTGTTTATCCGGCGCCACCGGTTAATCCGCCAGCCACGCAACCTCCTTTGGCGACCAAACCCTGATCGCTGATCAGCTCGCGCAGCAGTAAGTAGGGCGGCGGGTGCAGCGCCGCCTGCTACGGTTTATTATTTTCGGCAATGATCTTTTTGCCGATGGGCGAATCGGCGGGGATCATTTGATTGCCGCCGCACGTGGGGCAGCTATTGAACTCCGATCCGCGGCGCCACACAGTATAAATGAGCCCCGGAATGATGAAGCACAGCCACAGGATGATTTCGATGCCGAGGCTGCCGCGCACGGCGGATTTCGCCTCACCAACGTAGCCACACGCCTTGCAGACCCACGATTTACCAGAGTCCTTATACCCGCTGACAATCTGGTAAAGAAAGTAAACGACCACGCCAGCGACAAGCCACTCACCTAAAGAAAAGTCAGCCATCTTGTCGCCTGAATCCGCAGAATGGGCAGGCGGCCGAGCCGTCGCTGTGTTCCCGGTGGCATTGCTGGCACGTTATGGCCGTGACCGCCGAAGGACGGCCAGCAGCTTGTTCGCCGAGTCGTTTTATGTCCGATCTGATCTCAAAGAGCAGGTCGTTCGTTCGCTTCATCTCAGCTAGGACCTTTTCAATTTTTGGCTGTATCCCGAAGACGGCGAAGGGCAGGAAAAACCACAATACCGCCAGGATGATCAGGAAGACTATCCCGATGACGCCCAGTAAGCCGGCTGATCCCAACACCTACGGCCCCGGCCTGGTGGCAATCTGCGCGGCGATTGCGAGGAGGCGTTTCATTTGTGGTCGCGTTTGGCAAAGTCCGCCTTGTGCTGGTTCATTTCGTATTACCTTTATCTTTATCAACATCGTCCTGCAGCGACAATATGTAGAGTGCAGCCTTCTGCAGCTTCGGTTCGGCCGCGTGGTATTTTGCAATGTAGTTCTCAACACCCGGTTTATACGACGGGGCCCCGGTTGGTTCGCCTATCGCGGCCCGATATTCGTAAACATCCACCATGCCGATCCATATGGCGACCTTCTCATGCATAGATCTGGGCACTCCGCTGCGCAGCTTCCAATTGCTAAATGTCCGCTGAGTGATATCGTGGTCGGCGCAGAACTTCGCTTCGGAGTACTTCACGCCATTGATTTTCTTCAATTCAATGTACTTTAGCACTGGAAGGATGGACTTTTGTAAAGGACGCTTGGTAGCCATAAACAGAAAGTGTAAAGATATTGGCCATCATCTGTTAAACGGCATGTTGACAACTGGCTAAACATGGCGTTTAATTTGATGCATGTCAGCTTTAGAACGCGCAATCAAAATCGTCGGCAGCCTTTCTCAGCTAGCTGACGCCATCGGCGCTAGCCCCCAGGTCGTACAGAACTGGCGCAGCCGAGAGAGGGTCCCTCCCGAGCGTTGCGCGGATGTTGAGCGCGCCACCGGCGGCGAAGTCACCCGCCATGAGCTGCGTCCGGATATCTTCGGGCCGGCACCAGCCCCCGCGGAGCGTGTCGCATGACCCTCCGCGGCAAAGAGGTCCGTCCCCTGATCGACGAGGACCTGCACGAGCGCCTGGCGATCATTGCCGAGTACCGCGATGTGCAGATCTCCGAACTGGCCGCGCGGCTGCTGGAGAAAGCGATCGTCGGCGAATGGCACGAGGTCAGTGTGCTAATCGAGCGCTCCGAGCGGCTCGGAAAGCGGTGGAAAGCGGTGGAAGGGCGCAAATGAGCCCCTTGATTGCCTTCGCCCTCGGCGCCCTACTCGCGCTCGCCGTCCTGCTAGCCGCGGTTGCGATTGGTGCGCGCATTGCCCGGGCGCGGGCGCTGCGCGCGAGTGATCGAGCAGAGCGAGTTTTACGCGGCAAGGTGACGCCGCCGCGGGCCTGGCCCGAGTACCGCGGCCACCTCCCGCCGAGGCCGTTGCCACCGAGACACGCCGCATGAACCGCCGCCACTTCATCGGCTCGATCCCGGCACTCGCAAGCTGCCTCGTTGCTGGTGGCGCCGCGGTGGCTCCTGCCTTGCGCGGCGACAGGCAATCCAGGCTTGCAATGCACGCAGCGAGCTTCCGCTCTGGTGGCTGGCTCACGCGCGATGAGGTCAAATTGATCGAAGGCAATACGCTCGTCCCGCCCGCGCCACTGGTGATCGAAATTAAGGCAGACCTGTCCGTGTTCGCGCGCCAGTTCGCCGAGCTCAAGTCACTTTGGCTTGAAGCCGGGGATGTCCCGGAACTCCTCCTGCATGAGCTTAATGGCCTTACCGATGAGCTCGGCAGTGAACTCGCTTTTGGCAGCAGCGTGTCCACAAGCGGGGCAGGTCAGCAAATCGTTGAGATCGGCTTTCGTGAAGGCGGCAAATTCGATCGCATTGCTGCCGCACTTCGGGCACTTCGTGACGGGCGTGAGTTCGGACATGGAGACCTCCGTGTGTAGGATTGATCGGGTCGCACCGTCGATTCTGCCACGGGGTGTTCTCCATGTCCCCGGCGCTGGTTTCTCCGTCCTCGAAGGCCGCCTCTTCGCCGCGCTAGAAGCGCGCCGGCCGGCCGAAGCCCGCGCGATCGCGCTCGAGGTCGAAGGGCACACCAGGGTGCTGCGGGAGCAGCTCCGGGCGAATCCGCTATGAACAGTAACCCTGAGCGCCTGCAGTACGGGCGGCGCGCCTCTCATGCTGTCCGTGAGGCGGATCAGCGCGCGGCGATTCACGGACGGATCGCAACCGAGAGAAGCGATGACGACGACCAAACGGTCGTTGACCGCAGGCAAAAGAGGCTGCCAATAAGGGCTCCAGTCAGTTCACCAGGACGCGAGGCGACATGGTGCCAAGGTGAAGCAGCGAAGGGAGTTGAAGCGCCCGCCACAGACGAAAGCCGGTTTGTCGAACCAGTGAGCGGTCCAGGCTTGACGGCAGCCAGAGGCTGTACTGATCCGCGCTGCCTCTACCTCGTCCATGACGGCCGCACGGTGAAGGTCTCGCCGGTGGTCGAGCCGGGATGGAGGGTGATCGTGGAGAACTGCGTGGAGCGTACGCAGATCTGCGTAAAAAATACGCAGAAGGTGGCCGCGTGAACAACCCGCCAACGTTCGGCGACATGCAGTCAGTAGCCGTTCCCTGCGGCACGTGCCGCGCGTGCTGCCGTGGCCGCACCGCCGTGCTGCTGACCGAAGAGGACGATCCCGCCGCGTACGACACGATGCAAATTGCGGGCTTGCCCGGTGAATACTTCCTGCGCATCTTGCCAAACGGCGACTGCACCTATCTCGGGCCGGATGGATGCACGATTCACGAGCGCGCGCCAATGATGTGCCGGGTTTTCGACTGTCGTAAGCACTTCTTGTCGACGACCAAGGCAGAGCGCGCGGCTGGAATTAAGGCGGGCATTTTCAAGGCCGACGTGATGCGCCGCGGCGCGATCCTGGTTCACTTGGCGCGAAAGGCTCATTCGGCCGAGCTCGGCAAAGCGCACGCGCAGAAGGTGGCGGGGTGAACTCCACTGACACTATGTGGAGGAATGTTATCGGCAAGGCGATTGCGGGGCTTGGCACTCTGTCCGATGGCAGAACGCTAGCTGAAGCGTACCCAGAGAAGTATGACAATCCTCTGACCGACTACGTCAATTTGGTAATTGCGCAGACGAAAGCCGATATGGAAATAGCGAAGGCGGCGGTATGAACGGCCGCCCCTACACCGCCGCCGACGTCGCCATGCTGCGGCGCCTGTATCCGGACACGCAGACCGAGGCGCTCGCGAAAGCGATGGGCAGGACAGTGGACTCCGTCTACATCGCAGCCATAAAGCGCGGTATCCGCAAGAGCGCTGAATACCTAAAGAATTTAGGTTCGGATTTGTCGCGCCACTCCGCCGCGACTCGCTTCCAGACAGGCCACGTGCCGGCCAACAAGGGATTGCGCCGGCCTGGTTTCGCGCCGGGGCGCATGCGCGAGACGCAGTTCAAGCCCGGCCAGGTCTTGCCGCGATGGGATCCAGAGATCTACATCGTCGGCGCGCTGCGCATCAATTCGGACGGCATCCTTGAAATCAAGGTCGCGCCGGGCGCTCGACAATGGGTCATTCTCGCGCGCTATACCTGGGCCACTGAGCGCGGGCCTATTCCGCGAGGACATATAGTGCACGTGAAGGGCGACGATCCATACGATGCCGCCAATATCGACAACCTGGAACTCCTCACGCGCGCCGAGAATCTGCGGCGCAACAGCATCAAACGCTATCCACCCAAGCTGCGCAGCGCCATCGTTGCGCTCGGCCAATTCAAGAGGCGAATCCGTGAAAAACAAGATCGAAGATCTGCGCAACCATCTCTTTGAGACGCTCGAAGCGCTGAAGGACAAGGACGCGCCGATGCAGATCGAGCGTGCTCTTGCCGTCGCCAAGGTCGCGCAGGTGATCGTCAACTCGGCGAAGGTCGAGTGCGACTTCGTCAAGCTCACCGGCAGGAAACATTCCGATTTCATTCCCCTGCCGGCGGCAGGGGACACGGCGCCAAAGCCGGGGCAGCCGCGGCTTGTCAATGGGCGTGATACCCGTGGCTGAGATCAACTCCAGAACCCTCACGTCTACCTGGCTGCGCGAGCTTCCAGATAAAGGCGCTTTGCCATTGGGTGCTGATCTGTGTCAGGTCCTCGCCGACGCCCTCGATATCGCCGACTTCGCCGCGCGTAACTGCGTCGAGTCCTACGCGCCGATCGAGCAGTGGGAGCCGCCGCGGCTCTATGACCTCGGCCGCGTCAACCCGCGCGGGAGCGCATGGATCGAGCAGGCGGTGTGCTATCTCGATGCGCGCGGGTTGCTCGAACGCGATGCGGGGGCGCCGAACTTGGTGCGGGTGCGCGATAGGGTGTCGGAGAAGGCGGCAGCATGAACACCGCCGCGCAACATCAATGCGGCACGCGCAGCACGGCGATGATGATGCCGGAGGCGACGGTAGAGGCAAGAAGCGTGATGAACGCGCCGAGTTTAATGACGAGGCGTAATTCAAGCGCGCGCATATCCTTACGCAGGTCGTCCATGTCGCGTCGCATCGTTCTGCGCAATTCGTCAATGTCGCGCCTTGTGGCGACATCGACCTCGCCTATGGCTGCCACGAAGGCCCGCGCTTCAGCATCTGCCTGCGCTGGCGGAACCCCCGCCGCTTTGAGTGTGTCTGAAAATTTGAGCGTATCGAACGTGATCGTTGCCATAGGTTTCCTCCCTTGGAATCAATCTTTATTTTCATGCATGAATCGGCTGCAGCACGAACTTCACCCCGAGCGCCGCGCAGACTTTGGCGAGCGTTTCGTAGCGCGGTTTGGTGCCAGGCTGCAGCGCCCGGTACAGCGCCTTGCGGGTGATCCAAGCCTTCTTGGAAATCTCGTTCATGCCCCGAGCGCGCGCAATGTCGCCGAGGGCCGCGGCGAGCAAGGCGGGATCGTTATCCTCCATGATGGCAGTAAGGTACGCGGTCATATCATCCTCATCTCTGAGGTGCTCGGAGGCGTCGAAAAGAGGCAGGCCTTCAATACGGATTTTCTTGGTCACAGCTCACTCCTGCGTTGCGGTGTCTACGCCGCCGAATGGGTCTTGAGCCAATCTTTCAAGGCAGCATCAACCCGCGTTTGCCAGCCCTCGCCGCTCGCGCGGAACTGCTCGATCACGTCACGCGAGAGACGAATCGTGATGCGCTCTTTGGTGACCAAAGCGGGCGGGCGGCCCACGCGCTTCATGTGCGCAAACTCCGAATCCGGGACTTCGTATGTATCCGGATCGGCCGCAATGCCGGCCGCGATTTCGGCATCCTCTTCTGGCGTGGGCAGGTACACCTTGCGGCCGGATTTAGTTTTTAGATACATAGGCTTTCACCTCTCTAGGATTTGCTTTTCGCAGGCTGATTACGCGCCGCTCGCTGCCTCTGTCCACGAATACCACGCAGTACAGGCGCAGCCTAAGCATGGCATAGCCGATCATGCGCGCCTCGCCGTAGTCCCGGCGGGTATCGGGCGCAGCGAGCAGCCAGCCCCATTCCAGTTTGGCCGCCAGCGCCAGCGAAACGCCGTGCTTATCCACGTTGGCGGCGTCCTTGGCGGGGTCAAACGTGATTCGCACGTGAATTATTGTATGCACACAAACAAGGGGAGTCAAGAATTATTGTGCATACATGGCGTCAGGGCGGCTGATCGGCTGCATGGGTCACCAGTGCGGACGGCGGACGGTGCACCAGCATGAACGAGCGCACCGCCGCCTGGCTGCCAACATGGCTGCGCGTCGATGGGCAGGCCGAGCGCGTCCTGCAGATCCCCGTGGGCTTGGGCCCGCTCTTGGCCGATGCGATCGAGATCGCGGACGAGTCGGCGCGCGTCACCGTCAGGAGCGCGCTCTTTTCGAAGGAGGCCGTCACGCTGCCCGCGCCGAACCGGTACTACGACACGCGCAGCGCGGAACCGCAGGATCTCTTGCGCGCGGCGCAGCGGGTCCGGTATCTGCTCGCGCGGGGGTTGATTGAGCGGCATCCGGAGCAGGAGCACCTTGTGCGGGTGCTGGACGAGGTGAAGGAGGTTGCGTGACCAGCGGTCTCCCAGATCCGCTGGTGCCGGCGGAGGTTGACCTTCGTGGTTACGAATTCATGCCGTACTACGGCGATCGGCTGCGCGAGAGTGATCTCAACAGCCGCGCCACCGATGCCGAATACCGCGCGGCACATAACCTCTGGTGGTCGTCCTGGAAGCAGGTGCCGGCGGCGAGCCTCCCGGATGATGATGCGATCTTGGCGCGACTCGCTGATCTAGGTCGTGACGTCAAGACGTGGGCCAAGGTGCGCGACGTGGCGCTACGCGGATTTGTCAAATGCACGGACGGACGGCTTTATCACCGCGTCCTTTCGGCGGTCGCGATTGAGGCTTGGGAGGGGCGCAAAGCGATGCGCGACAGAACAGAAAAAGCGCGACAAGCGCGTCTGTTACAGCGTCTGTCACAGACCACTGACGACACTAAATACGCGTCTGTTACAGACTCCATAGAGAGAGAGACAGAGAGAGGGACAGAGATAGAGACAGAGACAGAGACAGGTAAACCAGAGTCAAGAGCGCGCGCTTCGCGCTTGCCCGACGACTGGAACCTCCCGGACGCTTGGCTGTTTTGGACCAGAACCGAAAAACCACATTGGCCACTGCCATACATCCGTGACGTGAAAGACCGTTTTAAGGACTACTGGATCGCAAAACCCGGAAGGGACGGCGTCAAGCTCAACTGGGAGGCAACTTGGCGCAATTGGGTGCGTCGAGAGAATGATCCACGCGGCGTCGGCGGGAACGGCGCGAGCAAGCAGGCGCAGCTCGAGGCGCGCAACGCCGAAGTTGGAAATCGTTGGCTCGAAAAGCATGCCCCGCAAGACGCAAAGGAGATCAAGGGTGAAGGCTGACGACAGGCAGGATTTCAAGAGAATGCTGGAAGTGATTTTCGATTCCTACCAGCGCGATCTATCCGAAGGTGTGCTCGAATTGTGGTGGACTTTGATGCAGCCCTATGACGCGCCAGCGGTGCGCGACGCCTTCAACCGGCATTGCGTGAACCCGGACAACGGCCAGTTTCTCCCGAAGCCGGCCGACGTGGTGAAGTTGATCGGCGGCGGCACGATGGACGGCGCCCTGGTTGCGTGGTCGATGGTGGACCGGGCGATGCGCACGGTCGGTCCCTATGAGACCGTGGTATTCGATGACCCTATCATCCACGCCGTCGTGTCCGACATGGGCGGCTGGATCGAGCTTGGCAAGCGGACGGACGACGATTGGCCGTTCAGGGCGAAAGAATTCGAAGCCAGGTATCGCGGGTACCGTACGCGCGGCCGAGTCGAGCACTACCCGAACAAGCTGCCAGGGATTATCGACGCAACGAACGCGCCGAATGGTTTCGACCTCGCGCTGCCGACGTTGATCGGTGACCGGGCGCGCGCAACGCGGGTGCTCAATGGCGGCAGCGCCAGTGGTGGCCTGCAGTTCACGAAGCTGACCCCGGTTCTGCTTGCGCAGATGCCGAGGAAAGAGGAGTTGGCTGCGTGAACACCTGCGCCACCTGCCGCCACTTCACCCGGTCCTCGCTTCGCGGCTTCGGCTCCTGCAAGCTCATGCCGCCGTCGAAGTGGGAGAGGATCAGCGGATATTTTCCGTGCAGGTTTGCGCCGTCACGGTGGCAGGAGCAGCAATGATCGAGCGCGAGAAGCCGTGGAGTTTCACCGTCGCGACCGCGCGGCCGGCGAGCGCGGCGGAGGTGGATCAGTGGTGGCAGCAGTGAATGTTTTTAACCGAAGGAGAACGTGATGGACGCATCAGTTGCAACGGAAAGTGGAACCAAAAAACGCACTCGCAAAGTCGTCGGCCGCCAGGACAACACCGGCCAGGAAGCGAAGATCGAAGAGAGCATTATCACCGAACGCGAAGACGAATTGATCGGTTTGCTCACGCGATCGAACGAGGCCGCCGAGGATCTCTCGACCGCGATCAAGAAAGCCGCCGAGGACTCGGGCTACAACGCGGCGGCGATTCGAAAGTACATCGCAGCAAAAGAGTCCGATACCTTCGATGCGGTGAAGAAGAAGGTGACCCAGTTGGCCCTGATCTTCGACGTCTGAGACTCGGCGCGCAGTCGTGATCCGCAAGCAGCACGCCTTCTTCGCGCAGGGCCGCTTGAAGCCCGGGCAGATGAACCGTGGCGAGGCGGCATACGCGGCGCACTTGGAGCGCGAGAAGGCTGCGGGCCGCGTGCTGTGGTGGCGCTTCGAGGGACTCAAGCTGCGTCTCGCGGACAACACGTTCTACACGCCGGACTTCGCCGTGCTCGGCGTGGACCTGGTGATCGAGTGCCACGAGGTGAAAGGCTTCTGGATGGACGATGCGCGCGCGAAGGTGAAGATTGCCGCCGACCTCTACCCATTCCGGTTCATGGCGATGAAGGCGCAATCGAAGAAGGCCGGAGGCGGCTGGGAGGTTGAGGACTTCTCGCGAAGCGAAGATGAGGTGGCGCAGCCGACGCTTGATCTTGGCGGTTGCGAGCCAGCGCCGCGGGTGCGCGAATTGGAGACGGAGCCGTTCTGATGCCGATCTCGAAGTCCAACGCCGCGCGCTACCCTGAGAACTGGCCGGCGATATCCCTTCGCATAAAAGAGCGCGCCGGTTGGCGCTGCGAATGCGTTGGTGAATGCGGGCGCGGCACGCACGAAGGGCGCTGTCCAAACGCCCATCGCCAACCCGCTTACGGCACCGGCTCGCTCGTGATACTCACAACGGCGCACCTTGATCATGTGCCTGAGCATTGCGGCGACGACAACCTCAAAGCTATGTGCAATGGCTGCCACTTGCACTATGACCGAGAGCACCACGCGGCCAGCTCGTGGAGAACGCGGCACGCGCGTAAGGCAATTTCGGATATGTTCGCATGACGATCACCTTGCCAGTGCCGGCAACCCCATCCGAGCGCACCCTGCGGCGCCGAGCCGAGGCCGCCCGCGCCGCCAAGTGGTCTGAACTACCGGCCTGGTGCCTGCCCCGTCTGCAGCCGCCGCCCATGGTCACACGCACGGTGCTTCTTGCTGGATGGCAGGCGCCCATTCCTGGATTCGCGGCGAGTATGCGAGGCCAAGCCCGGATGTCAGAATGAGTGCGTCCCTCCCCGTGTGGATGTACCGCGACCCGGCCGAGGTCGTCGAACGCATCGAGGCCGGAAGCTGGCAGGGCTGCGCTTTTGTGCAGCGCATGCGTTTTCAGTGGCAGGTGGTTGAGAGTTGCGCTAAGGGCCGCCGCTTCGGCCGAAAGTGCCCGTTGTACGTCGAGCGCAAATGACGCACCCTCGGCGCCTGATCTTCTGTTGGACCTGCAGCGACTACCTGCACCACGAACACCGCTGGCGCTGGAGCGCCTGGTTGTGTGGCCGGTGGCAGCGGTTGCTCGCGTGTCTGCAATGATGGACATCGACGCGCTGCTGACGAACTGGGGACGATGGGCACGAATGAGAATGCGGCAAGGCCATTGCGCGAGTATCGAGTGGCGCTATCGCATGCGCTGGCGTCCGGACAACGCGCCAACCGGATGGGGCGACTGGAGCGGCGTGCCGGCAGCACCGCCTTTGCCGCCGCTCGATGCCATCGCCGCGCTTGCCGTGGAGCGCGTCATGCGCGACGTGCCAAGCGAGCACCGTGAAGCGCTTGCACTGCATTACGTGTACCGAACCGACGCGCGATTCGCCTGCCGCGCCCTTGCGGTGAGATATGCTGATTGGGAACGGTTCTTAGATGACGCGCGAAGTATGTGCGCTAATCGCTTGCGCCGCCAAGACAAACGGCGTATTGTCCGTGAAAATTCGTCACCACCGGTTGCTACCGAGATACTGGCGCCAATAGGCGCCGGGTGATATGGACAGACAGAAGGCTCGCGCGAAGCGGGCCTTTTGCATTCTCAGACGCGGGATAGCTCAGCTTGGGAGAGCGCTGGGTTCATTACCCTGAGGTCGCGCGTTCAAATCGCGCTCCCGCATCCCCTTCTTGGCTACTGCCTCCTTACTCCCATGGGCAGTATCCTTCGCCGCGCAGCCTTCATGGTGTCGCGGCCTTTTCCATGAGGCTCGCGCATGGCATCGGCCACCATGGAAGTGACCGTGCGCATTCGCTGGTGGGTGAAGTGGTACGTGCGAGCGCTCATCCTCTTCTGCAGGACGTTTCACGTGGAGCCAGACCCGGCCAGTGTCGGGCGCTGGGTGATGCGCGGCGTGTATGTCATCGCGCCCAGTCGACGCCGCAGGTGGTGGCGCAGGGCGCCACGGAGCGAGGAAGCGATCTTTCGTCAACGCTTCGGACATGAGTAGATCTCGATCCAACTGGCCGACCACATCACGTCAGGCGCGCGGATACGACGCTCGGTGGGAGAAGACCCGGGAGCAAGTGCTGCGCCGCGACAACGGGCTTTGCGTGTGCAGCCAGTGCCAAGGCGGCAGGATCAGGGTGACGATTGCAACCGAAGTGCACCACATCACCAGCAAGGCCGAGGCAAAGCGCAAGGGATGGACGCGGGCTCAGATGGACGATCCAAGCAACCTTGCCTCCATGTCGCACGCGTGCCATGAACGCGAGGATGCGGCTAACCAGGGGCGAACGCTGAAGCCGAGGGTCAGCATAGGGCTCGACGGGTATCCGCGCTAGGACGGCCTGTTCCTGCAAACCTTGGTGGCTTTGGCGGGGGCGGGGTAAAAGTCCACAGCTTTCCCGGGTAGGACCGCGCTCAGCACTTCTTCAAACGCAAACCCACAACTCGCCATGAAACGTACCCCTGCCACCTCCGCCGAGTCGGCCGTCAAGGCCTTGGTCGACGCATCGAAAGCGCCGCTCAAGCCGCCGAAACACTGCCGGCTGCGCCCTGGTGACCGCCCGTTCTGGCAGGGCATTGTGCGCGGGCGCGCGCGAGACGAGTGGTCCGACGCCGACCTGGTGGTCGCCGCTCAGTTGGCGCGCTGCCAGGCCGATATCGAGCGCGAGCAGAAAATCATGAACACGGAGACGAGCGTGGTGACCAACGATCGCGGCACCGTGGTCGTCAATGCGCGCGTGTCGGTCATGGAGCAGCTCGCCCGGCGCGAAATGGCGCTGATGCGCACCTTGCGCATGGGCGGCCGGGTTGCCGGGGACATCCGCGATGAAGCCGGGCGCCGCAAGCTGCAGCGCGAAGCGGAAAAACTGCGCAGTGAACTCGCCGAAGAGGACGAGGGCCTGCTTGCGACGTGAGTCGCACCCGCGGCGAACGGGTTGCCGCGTTCCTCGAGCGGTACTGCATCGTTCCATCTGGCGACCTAATCGGCGAACCGCTGCGGCTGGAGCCGTTTCAGAAACGCTTTCTGATCGAGGTGTACGACAATCCGTTCGGCACGCGCCGGGCGTACCTGTCAATCGCGCGCAAGAACGGCAAAACCGGGCTGATCGCCGGCCTGGCGCTCGCGCACCTGATCGGACCGGAGGCGCGGCTGAATACTCAGATTGTCAGCGGCGCGCAGTCGCGCGAGCAGGCCGGCATCGTGTTTGACCTGGCGCACAAGATGGTGCAATTGTCACCGCAGTTAACCAAGCTGGTGAAGGTCATCCCCAGCAGCAAGCGGCTGATCGGCTTGGCGCGCAATGTCGAATACCGCGCGCTATCGGCGGAAGGAAAGACTGCCTACGGCCTCTCGCCGGTGCTGGCCATCCTGGACGAAGTGGGCCAGGTGCAAGGACCGCGCGACAAGTTCATCAGCGCGATTACCACGTCGCAAGGCGCGTATTCCGATCCCCTGCTGATCGCCATCTCAACCCAAGCGCCAACGGACGCGGACCTATTTTCGATCTGGCTCGATTCGCAGAAGAACGCGCCCGATCCGCGCGTGGTGTCGCACGTCTACGAGGCGCCAGAGGATTGCGCGCTCGATGACCGGAGGGCGTGGTTCGCGGCGAATCCGGCCCTGGGCAAGTTCAAGGCCATCGAGGACATCGAGCAGGAGTCGCGATTGGCGATCCAGATGCCGACCAACGAGCCGGAGTTTCGCAACTATTCGCTGAACCAACGCGTGGAGGCCGCAAGCCCGTTCGTTCCGCGGGGTGTGTGGCACGCGAACGGCGCAGATCCGGGCCCGATTGACGGCCGGAAAGTCTGGGGCGGCCTCGACCTGTCCAGCGTCAACGACTTGACCGCCTTGGTGTTGGTGGACGAAGAGGGCGGGGCGCATTCGACGTTCTGGCTGCCGGAATACGGCTTGCTGGAAAAGTCGAAGAAAGATCACGTCCCTTACGACGTCTGGAAGCAACAAGGCTTTCTGCAAACGACGCCCGGCAAGGCTATCGAGTACGAGTTCGTTGCCGAGTTCATGCGCGGTGTGTTCGATCGGTGTGATGTGCAAGCGATTGGGTTCGACCGGTACAACATCAAATTCCTGCGGCCATGGTTAGAAAAGGCCGGATTCTCTGAGGATGAAATGGAGAAATTCGTCGAGTTCGGTCAAGGTACAGCCAGCATGACACCGGCGCTGCGCGATCTCGAAGTCAAGTTGCTCAATCAGCAGTTGAAGCACGGCAATCACCCGATTCTGAATATGTGCGCGAATAACGCCGTGGTCGTCGGCAACTCGGGTGCGCGTAAATTCGACAAGGGTAAGGTGCGTGGGCGGATCGACGGCATGGTTGCGTTGGTGATGGCGGTTGGCGTGATGCCTACCGCGGACACCGACGGCCTCGGTGATTCACTGGACGACCCGATCATCGTCGCATGAGCGAGCGCGAGCCGCGGGCGCCCTCAACGTTTCCCTGGGCGGCGGTGACCGCTTGCCTCGCAGTCTTGTCGGGTGTTGGCCTGGCGGTCGGCGGGGTCTACCTGCTGGCGGGCCCGGGCTGGGCCATGCTCGCCGGCGCCGCGCCTTGTTTTCTCCTGTCGGCGGTAATTCTGCGAGGGCTATTGCGTGAATAAATCGCTAACAGCAGCCATCGCGGCAGGCGTGCGTCCGATCTCGATCAAGGCCGCGCTGCAAAGCTGGCTCGGCGTGCCGATCAAGCTGACCGATGGCGATTTCTGGCGTGAGTGGGCCGGCCGAGGATCGTTTATCGGCAAAAGCGTTACGGTCGACCAGGCGCTGCAACTGTCCACGGCGTCGGCGTGCGTGCGGCTCATTTCCGAGACGCTCGCCACGCTGCCATTCGGGTTTTATCAGCGCAACCCGGACGGCTCGCGCACCGCCGCGACCCGGCACCCGCTGTACGAGATTTTGCACAACCAGCCCAATGGCGACATGACGGCGGTCGTGTTCTGGGAAGTGGTTGTCGCATCCATGCTGCTGTGGGGCAACGCCTACATCGAGGTCATCCGCAGCTCAGTCTCGGTCATTGCGCTGCACTTTCTGCACCCGGCGCGCATGCTCGTGCGGCGGCTGCCCACTGGCGCTTACGAGTACCGCTATCGAGACGAGCCGGCGGGCAAGGAGCGGCTCGTCCGCGAGCAGGACCTGATGCACGTGCCGGCGTTTTCAACCGATGGCGTGACGGGGCTCTCGCCGATTGCCTACGGCGCGAATGTGTTCGGCACGGCGATCGAGACCGACCGCGCGAGCGCCGAGACATTCCGCGATTCGACGCGCGCAACCGGCATCGTCACGGTGGACGCGATATTGAAGGGTCCGCAGCGAGACGAGATCCGCACGCATGTGAAGAAGGTGAGCGCCGAGGGCGGCGTATACGTGATGGAAAAGGGCACCGGGTTCGAAACCTTGAAATTCAACCCGGTGGACGCAGAGCTGCTCGCAAGCCGTTCCTGGAATGTCGAGGAGATCGCACGCTGGTTCCGCGTGGACCCGTCGATGATCGGGCACGGCGGGAAGGACTCGAACTGGGGCACCGGGCTCGAACAGAAGATGATCTGGTTTCTCACGTTCACGCTGCGCCACTGGTGCGTGCGGCTCGAGCAGGCGGTGCGAAAAAGCCTGCTGACCCCGGCCGAGCGGCAAACGTTCTTCGCGGAATTCTCTCTTGAAGGCTTGCTGCGCGGGGATTCGGCGGCGCGGGCCGCGTTCTTCACGAGCATGGTGAACAACGGACTGATGACGCGCGACGAATGCCGCGCGAAGGACAACTTGCCGCCGAAAGGTGGCAATGCCGGGGTGCTCACCGTGCAGAGCGCAATGGTGGCGATCGATGACATGAACAAGGGCACGAACACCGCGCAGAACACGCTGATAGACGCGCTCAAGGCAGCCCTCGGGATCGATTCAATTTCTGCCGGCGTGCCGGCCAAGGAGTAGAACCATGCGCAAACGCTCAATGCCTCAAGCCCACTACGACCGCCCGACCGGCCTTGAGTGGGACCTGACCCCGCAAGCCCTGGAGCGCTGGACGCCGAACCTCATGGCGGCAGCCGTTGACGAGCCCAGCACGATTTCCATATTCGATCCGATAGGCGTCGACTTCTGGACCGGCGAGGGCGTGACGGCGAAGCGCATATCGGCGGCGCTGCGCTCCATCGGCGCCGACAAGGACGTGGTGGTCAACATCAATTCTCCCGGTGGCGACCTCTTCGAGGGCATGGCGATCTACAACCTTTTGCGCGAGCACAAGGGCCAGGTGACGGTGAAGGTGCTCGGGCTCGCGGCCTCGGCCGCCTCGATCATCGCCATGGCCGGCGATGAAATCCAGATCGCGCGCGCGGGGTTTTTCATGATTCACAACACGTGGATCGTCGCCGTCGGCAACCGGCACGACATGCGCGACATCGCCGACCAGTTGGAGCCGTTCGATTTCGCCATGGCCGATATCTATGCGGCGCGCACCGGCATCGAGCAGAAGGCGGTGCAGAAAAAGATGGATGCCGAGACCTGGATTAACGGCAGCGCCGCGGTGGACGAAGGCTGGGCTGATTCCCTGCTGCCCGCAGATCAGGTGCAAGAGAACAAAACCGCAAAAAGCGAGCGGGCCGCTGCGTATCTGCTCGACATGGCGCTGGCGAAAGCCGGCATGCCGCGCAGCGAGCGCCGGTCCCTGCTCCAAGATTACAAGTCCGGCACGCCCCGCGCTGCCGGCGCCGGTACGCCTCGCGCTGCCGAAGACGATACGCCCCGCGCTGTCGTGTCTGGTGAAGTGGAACTGATGACCGCATTGCGGTCGTTCTCAATCGGGAATTGAAAGGAAGTAATCATGAAAAAGCAATTGAAATCCCTCGCGTGCTTCGCGCACGCAAAGCTGTTCTCGTACATGGCGCGCGCCGGCCTGATCCTGTGCGACGTCGATCCGAAAGCGATCGAGGCCGCATTGGCCAAGATCGGAGACCAGGTGAAAGAGGCCGGCGAAAAAGCGCTGGCCGAGGCGAAAAAACACGGCGATATGTACGCGCTGGATAAGCCGAAGATCGACGAGCTGCTCATTAAACAGGGCGAGCTGCAGGCGCGACTGCTCGAGGTCGAGCAGAAAGCCGCGCGCCGCGGGACGGACGAGCCGCACGTCATTCTTACCGCCGGCGCACAACTCACGACCTCGGCCGAGTTCAAAGCCTGGATCGACTCGGGCGGAATGAAGAGCACGCAATCGGGCTTCGTCTGCCCGATCCCGAGGGCGGCGCTGACGAGCATCCCGACCACGAACACGACGACGGTCGGCGTTGGCCCCGATACGCAACCCGGTGTCCTTCCGGGCACGCAGCGCAGGTTCACCATCCGCGACCTGCTCACGCCCGGCAACACGCAATCGAACATGATCCAGTACGTGAAGGAGACGGGCTTCACCAACGCCGCGGCGACGGTGTCGGAGACGGTGCAAAAGCCCGAATCGACGATCGTCTACGCGCTCATGCAATCGGCGGTGGTGACGATCGCGCACTGGATCAAGGCGTCGAAGCAGATCCTCGATGACTTCAAGCAGTTGCAGTCGAACATCGACGGGCGCCTTCGGTACGGCCTCGCGCTGGTGGAAGAAGCGCAACTCCTGAAAGGCAGCGGCGTCGGCAACAACCTGAACGGCATCTATACGCAGGCCACCGCGTATGCGGCGCCGATCGCGGTGCCGACGCCGACGAAGATCGATGAGTTGCGCCTGATGCTGCTGCAGTCCGAACTCGCCGAGTACCCGGCAACCGGGATCGTACTGCATCCGTCGGACTGGGCGGCGATCGAGCTGACGAAAGATACGACCGGGGGCTACATCTTCGCCAATCCGCAGCAGCTCGCCACGCCCGCGCTGTGGGGCCGGCCGGTGGTTGCGACGCAGGCGATGACGGTGGACACCGCGCTCGTTGGCGCCTTCCGCCTGGGCGCTCAGATCTTCGATCGCGAGGATGCGAACGTGGTGATCTCGACGGAGAACCAGGACGACTTCATCAAGAACATGGTCACCATCCGGGCGGAGGAGCGACTTGCGCTTGCCGTTTATCGGCCGGAGGCATTCGTCAAGAACGCCAATCTGTCGGCGACCTAAAGTTGAAGTCGAAGTCGTAACCACGGCAAAGGCCCGGCACGCCCGGGCCTTTTTGGAGGCGCAGCATGCAAGTTGAAGCGATCCCGCTTACCGATTTCATCCACGGCCCCATCAACGCGCATGAAGGCCGGCCGCAGATGATGGAGCAGGGCTTGGCCGAGGACCTGGAGCGCGCGGGCCTCGTGCGCGTCAAGCTCGTCCCGCGCCGGGTCGATCAGGCGCTGAGGGTTCGCGGTGCTGGCGCCATCGTTGGTGAAGCGGGAAAAGCGCCGGACGATGGCGCGGGTCCACCGTCGTCTGCCTCGCCAGCGGCCCCAGTCTCACAGTCGACGACGTCGCGCGCGTCAAAACCTGGAGGCGACAAGCCCCGCAAGAGCGGTACGTAATCGCGGTTTGCACCACCTTCCGCCTGGCGCCGTGGGCGGACGCGCTCTATGCAAGCGATGCGCGCTGGTGGCGGGTGTATGGCGATGAGGCGCTGCGCACAGTGACGAGCGATCTGTGGGCGGCATGCGCAGCCGGCGGGGCGCTTGCGCCTGAGTGGCCGCAGGTTCCGGGTCGCGCGCGCGCATGGACCCACTTTGTCGAGGCGGTCGACGAGCCGGGCCTCTCCACGAAGCCTGGCCGCATCCACACCGGCCTGAACAGCGGCTACCAGGCGATCAACCTCGCCTTCATGTGGGGTGCGGCGCGCATCATCCTGCTCGGCTACGACATGCAGCGCGGGCCGGCGGGCGAGAGCCATCACCACGGCGACCACGAGGGCGGGCTGCCGAACCTCGGGACGATGGCGGAATGGACGCGGCGCATGGTCGAGCTCGGCGTCGATCTGCGCGCACGCGGCGTGGAGGTGGTGAATGCCACGCGCAGAACGGCGATCACGTGCTTTGAGCGCGCGCCGATCGAAAAGGCGCTCGATCCGGGCAAGCCGCCGCTCTTCGTGCACGGAATGCTCGGGCTCGGGGACAACATTTACCAGCGCGCGGTGATTCGCGAGCTCGCGCAGACGCGCGAAATCTGGCTGAAGACGCCCTGGCCGCAGTTGTACGCCGACCTTCCGGTTCGCTCGGTGCGGCCGGAGACGAAATTGCGCACGCAGGCGCGCAACGTCGCGCAGTGGTCTGCCTGGGCCCGGCCACCGCGTGGCCTGGCCGAGCAGCGCATCAGCTACGCGGGCCGCGAGGGCACGATGCTCGAAGGCTTGTGCGCGGCGCTCGGTGTCAAGGCGGACCGGCTGACGTTCGATCTGCCTCGGTCTTTCAGCGGCTGCGGCGAGGATCGGCCGGCGTACATCGTCATCCGGCCGGCGAGCGTGCGCGCCGAGTGGCCGGCGGCAGCGCGCAACCCGCTGCCTGAATATCTCGCGTTGGCGGCGGAAACGTTGCGCAAGGACTTTCGCATCGTCAGCGTGGCCGACCTGGCGCCCGCGGTGGAGTGGCCCGTGCTGCCGCTGCCCTACGCCGACGAGACCTTTCACGCGGGCGAGCTCGGCGTCGAACAGTTGCTTGCGCTCGTAGCCGGCGCCGCGGGCGTAGTGGGCGGTGTCGGCTGGCTCGTGCCGGCGGCCGTCGCTCACCAAGTGCCGATGTTTCTGATCTTCGGGGGATGGGGTAGGGACAATGGACCGAAACGGATTTTCGACAGGCGCATGCGCACCGGGCTTATCGAGCAGGCCGTACCCCAGCGCTTCTGCCTGTGCGGCAATCGCGAGCACGCCTGCGACAAGCGCATCGACGGCATCGAAGAGCAGTTGCAACGCTGGCGCCTGGGACTCCTTGCGCGAGGCTCACCTGCAATGGCTGCCTGAGCTCGAGATCGGCTGGTATCCGGTCTCGGCCAACCTCTACGGCGACGCCTACTGGCAGGAGTATCGGGCGCGTGACGAGACGCCCGCGGGCGCCAGGCTCACCGCGATGCGCTGCGCGTTCGTGGCGAAACACTGGCCGGGCGACGTGGTGGACATCGGTATCGGCGGCGGCCGGTTCGTGCGCGAAAATCCGTATGCCTCTGGCTACGATATCAACCCGCGCGCCGTGGCCTGGCTGAAGGCAAACGGACGCTGGTGCGACCCGTACCGGTCGATGGTGGATGCGATCACCTGCTGGGATTCGCTGGAGCACATCCACGATCCGGGCCCGCTGCTCGATCGCGTGCAACGCTGGGTGTTTGTGAGCATCCCGATTTTCGCGGACTGCGAGGATGTGTTGCGCTCCAGGCACTTCAAGAAGGATGAGCACGTCTGGTACTTCACTCGCGCGGGCCTTGCGCGCTTCATGCGGCGCTTCGGGTTCGCGCTGGTCGCGAATAACGGCATGGAGCAGCTAGCCGGCCGCGAGCAGATCGAATCGTTCGCGTTCGAAAGGGTAGGCAAATGATCGTCGTCACCGCGCCCACCGTCGAGCCCGTGTCCTTGCCTCAGGCGAAGTTCCACCTGAAGATGATTCAGGACCCGGCCGACGAAACAGCGCACCCGCAGGACGCCGAAGTGCGGGCCATGATCAGCGCCGCGCGCGAGTATGCGGAGCAATTCTGCCAGCGCGCCTTTGCCGCGGCGACCTATGAGGCGCGCGGGGCCGGCTTCGACGTGCCGCTGCTCGCGCCGGTGACGTCGATCGTCAGCGTGAAGTACCTGGATCCGGAAGGCGCTGAGCAGACGCTTGCCGATACCGTCTACGAGATTGCCAGCAATCCGGACGCGCCGGCCCTGCGGCTGCGGATTGCCCAAGTATGGCCCGCCATTTACAACCGCGAGGATGCGGTGCGCGTGCAGTTCAAGGCAGGGCCGGCGCCGGAGGCGGTGTCGTTTCTCGTCAAGGCGGCGATGCTGCTGATTGTTGGCAGCCTGGATCAAAATCGTCAGGAGGTGGGCGACAAGCAGACATTTACGCTGCCACTGAGTGTGCAGAATTTGCTGATGCCATACAGAGTAGGGCTTGGCGTCTGAAATGGATATCGGCAAGCTCGATCGCCAGATCACCATCGAGCGCAAGGTGGTGACAGCCGACCCCGAATATGGCACCGAGCTTGTCACCTGGGCGCCGCTCGTACTCGTACCGGTCCCGCGCAAGGTGATTAATTGGTACGACTACTTTTTCGCGCCCTTTCATCCACCAGTAGCGCAGCGTATCTGGGCCGAAGTGCAGGACGCGCTGCCGAGCAAGGCCGAGAGCGTGGTTCAGGGTTTGGCCGTGGCGCGCAACCAGGTACGGATACGCTTTCGCTGGCGCGCGGATGTGGACTCGTCGATGCGCGTGGTCGATGACACCAACGTCACCATGCAAATCGTAGGCGGTCCGGCGAGCGTAGGCGGGCGCAAGGTGCTCACCGAAATCGTATGCGAGCGCTACTCGAGCTGATGCCATGGCCGATTCTGTGCATGTCAAGGGCCTCGATGCCCTGCAGAAGCTGCTCGACACGCTGCCTGTGAAGCTGGAAAAAAACGTGATGCGCGGAGGCTTGCGCGCCGGGATGAACGTCGTGAAGCCAGTAGCCGCATCAAACGTTCATTCGATTTCCGGCGAGCTCGCTGCCGGCCTGCGGGTCAGCAGCAGCGCGCGCGGCAACGTGGTGAGGGGGATTCTGCGCGCCAAGGGCATCCACGGTTACGTCGCCATGTGGGTCGAATTCGGCACACGGGCGCACTTGATCAAGGTGCAGGAGTCGGAGAAGCCGATCAACCTGCGTTTGAGCGCGAGGCGCGGCGTGCTCACGCGCGCGTCGATGACGACGATCAACCGCAACGTGCTCAAGATCGGCAATACGTTCGTCGGCCCGACGGTGAATCACCCGGGGTCGGGGCCAAAAAAATTCATGCGCGCCGCGCTCGACAGCCAAGCGCAGAACGCGGTCGTTGCCGCTGGCGAGTACATCAAGAAACGACTGGCCACGAAGGAAGGGCTGGACACCGCGGACATCGTGATCGAGGGTGTTGAATCGTGAGCGGCGTTGCCGTCATCGTCGCATTGCTCAAGGCGAGCGCGCCTCTAACCACCATTGTGCCAGCGGCGAGAATAATGGGGGGCGACCTGCCGCTCAATACCGTCTTGCCGGCGATCTCGGTCGCCCAGGTCAGCAGCGTCCCGCGCAACACCGTGGCCATGGGCGAGCCGAAGGTCCTGCACACCGACCGCGTGCAGGTTTCGGCGCTCGTGAAGGGCCCGCAGGGTACGCCGCCCGGCGTTGGCTACCCTGGGGTCAAGGCACTGATGAAGATGGTGCTGAAGGCGTGTCCGAACACGCGCGGCACGGTAAACGGCATATCCGTTGACAGCATCATCCCGGACACCGAGGGCCCGGACCTGTCTGATGACGCGACCGCGTTCTATTCGTCGTCACGTGACTTTTTCGTGCGCTGGCTTTCGTAGCAGCAAACGCACCGCGTACCACCACCGGGCCGCTACGTCGCGGCCTTTTTCTTTGAATCACCGTCGAAAGGAAATTATCATGAAAAGCACCAAACTCGTACGGCCGCTGGTTTCGGCGGTGATCGAAGCGTTGCGGCCTACCCACGACAGGCTTTTCGGCTGGATGCAGCGCAATGGCCTCGTGCTCTGCGCCGCGCCCACCACCGTCCAAACGCTGGCCGGTGCGACGCTGGGCGTTTCGGCCACTCTCCCAGCGACGTTCGACGCTGCAGGCTTCGCGGCGACCGGCATGGTCTATGCGGAAATCGGCGAGGTCGAAGATTTCGGCGACCATGGGCTGACGCGTTCCGTGGCGAAATTCACGCCGGTCGGCACCGCCGTCGTCGCGAAGCGCCCAGGGGCGAAAGACTATGGCGAGATGACCCTGAAAATCGGCAACGTTCCGTCCGATGCCGGCCAGGTGATCTGCGCAGCCGCGGTGGAGTCCAACCTGCCGATCGCTTTCAAAATGACCTATCCGAGCGGAGAGATCCACTACCTGTCGGGCTGTGTCACCAGTTTCGTCCACAACGACGGGTCGGTGGACAACATCCAGCGCGTGACGGTGAAGATCGACCTCGATCGCAAGCCGGTCGTCGTCGCTGCGGTGTAGTAGCGCGCCTGCGCCGAGAACGCCCGGCGATGCTGCTCGCTCTTTGCTACGACGCTTGCTCACTGAGGAATCAAATGTCCAATTTGACGAAGTACGAAATGCAGGAGACCGGCGTCCTGCACTTGCGCGACGCCGGCGACGAATTGATGTACGCCGACGCGGAGAACGGCGAACCCGATCCTGCGAAGCCGATGCGCATTCACCTCTACGGCCCGGGGTCGAAGCAATACGCGAAGGCGCTGGCCGCGCGGGAAAACCGCTGGATCGACAAGCTGAAGCGAAAGGGCAAGGTGGCCCAAAGCGCCGAGGAAAAGACGCGCGAGCAGGCGGAATTTCTCGCCGCCTGTACGCAGTCGTTTGAGAACATCGAGAGCGGGTCGGGCGCCACGGGCGAAGCGCTCTTCGTCGAGGTCTATACCAATCTCAAGCTCTCGTTCATCGCGACACAGGTCGGTGTGTGGCTGAATGAAACGGCAAATTTTACGAAGGGGTCTACGACGACCTCAGCCTCTACGTCCGACAACACGCCTGGTTGAATGCGGTGCCGGAGCGGCCCGCTCATGACAAATCAAAAGCACCGCAACTCTCTCGGCTGGAAAAACTGCGAAAGGACTGGGCGAGCGCGGACAAAAGCAGGGCCGCAGACGACTACGCGCCGGACATGCCGGGCGTCGATGGCGCCGAATACCTGCTTGGCTATCTGTTCGAAATCGGTCCCACCGTCGCCGCCGGCATGAGCGCGGGTCCGATCACGCACGAGGAACTGCGGGCGTGGATGCATAACATCGGTGTCGAGCTGCGGCCGTGGGAAGTGCGCATCCTGCGGCGCTTGTCGTGCGACTACCTGGCCGAATCGCACAGGGCGGAAAAAGCAGACTGCGCTGCGCCGTGGCGGCCTGTTGAAGTGGTGATCGATCGCGCCGCGGTGGCGGACAGAATGCGAAACGCCATCCGAGCGATGGCAGGAGATTAGAAGATGGTCGTAGGACAAGTCGAGATTCAAATGCTGGCGAACCTCGCCCGCCTGCAATCGGACATGAATCAGGCGAAGAGCATGGTCGGCGGCGCGATGTCGAACATCGAGTCCGCCGTCGGGAAAGCCAAGGCGGTTCTGGGCGCGCTCGGCCTCGGCCTGGGTGTCGGCTATTTCGTGAGCCTCATCAAGGGATCGATCGATGCGGCCGATCACCTGCACGACCTGTCGAAGAGCACCAGCATCGCGGTGGAGCAGCTCGCCGGCCTCAAGCTCGCAGCCAAGCAATCCGGGGGAGACCTCGACAGCATCGCGGCGTCGATCAACAAGCTCTCTGTGAACATAGGCAAGGATGCGGAGAAATTCGCCTTGCTCGGCGTGACGGCAAAGGATCCGCTGAAGGCGTTTCAGCAACTCGCGGACGCATTCGTCGCCATCCAGGACCCGCAGCAGCGGGCGGCCGTCATGACCATAGCGCTCGGGAAGTCCTGGGCCGGCGCCGCGCCATTGCTCTCGGAGGGCGGCAAGGCCATCGGTGAGATGGTGGCGAAGGGGACTGCGCTCTCTGGAATTACGAGCGAAATGACTGCGCGCTCAGATCGGTTCAAGGACAAGCTGGATGAAATATCGACGGCGGGCGCTGGCGCAACAACCAGGCTCGTTGGCCAATTGCTTCCGGCGCTGACGGCGCTCGCCGACAATTTCACTCTGGTCAGAAATGTCGTGGCGTCCGTGGTCGCAGCAAAGATCGCGGGATGGGCGTCAGAGGCCGCGGTCGCGCTCTATACGACGGTCACCGCGAACATGGCGAAGACTGCGGCCACGCTCGCTGCTGCACAGGCCGACGTCGTGGCAACCGGCACCGCGGTCGCGCTCACCACGGGGCGCGTGGCGGAAATGCGCGCCGCGGCGGCAGCGGCCGGCGGGGAGACGGCGCTTGCGATTGTGACCACCGGACTTGTGCCGATGCAGGCGAAGGCCGCGCTGGCGGCAGAAGCGCACGCGGTGGCCCTGGGCTCGCTTGCGGTTGCAACGCGGGCCGCGTCTGTCACTGCCGCGGCGGGCGGCGTGGCGCTTGGCCTTCTAAGCGGTCCTGTCGGCTGGATCACGCTCGCACTCGGGCTCGGCGCAACCGCATGGTCACTCTGGGGCAAATCCGCGAGCGATGCCGTCAATACCGCAAATGATGCCGTTGCGCGCGGTCTCGCGATCGCCCAGCGCTATCAGAAGGAGGCGAAATTCGGCACCGGAGACGCGGGGGACCTGAAGCTCGCGCTTGAGGCCGTGGATCAAAAAATACTCGCGCTGTCTATGCCGGGCAAGCAGCCGATGAATGCGTCGGAGCAGTTGAAAGGGCTGAGACTGGAATCGTTGGCGTTGCTCGTTGCGCTCGACCGCGCGACAAACGCGACGACCGGCATGACGGAGGCGCAGAAGAAATTGGCTGCGGCTGCCGCGAAGTTCATACACGACAATGATGCCGCCGGTAAGGTAGCCGTCGACACTGACTCCGCCTATCTCAAGCTGATCCGCTCCATCGACGAAGCGACGGCGGCGACGGCGCGTGAACTCGCTGGCGAAGCGAAGCAGACGGCGGGCCAGAAGCTCGCGCTCGACGCGATGCTGAAGTTGCAGGACGGAACGCTCAACTTGAGCGCTTCGCAGAAGATTCAGCTTGCCGCCCATCTGACGGGCATGCTCGCGGGGGAAGCCGCGTTGATCCGGCAAGCCGCGTTGACGGAATCCTACGTCGCAATCACGACCGAGAGCATGGCTGTAGAGCAGGAAGTAGCCGCGTTGCTGGACGCCATCGCGACCAAGAAAGACGACGCAATGAAGTCCATGCAGGCCAGCATCGAACAGATTCAATTCGAGACCACGCTGATTGGCCTGTCGAACGACGAGCGCACGCTGGCGATTGCACTGCTCGCGCTGGAGTCTGCCGGCGTCAAGAAAGGCACGGCGGACTACGAGGCAATGGCGACGAGCATGAAAAAGGCGCTCGATACCCAGTCCATCGCGCAAGCCGCGGCCGACAAGATGAAGCACGCGGCGCAGGACCAGGCGGACGCATGGCGACGCGCCGGTGCGGACATCGCCGATTCGCTCACCGAGGCGTTTGGCGCGGGCGGTTCTGCCGCGGGCGGCATGGTCAAAGCGTTCTCCGAGGGCATCGCCAAGCAGTTGGAAATGGACAAGGCGTACGAAACCGCGCGGGCCGCGCTTGCCATGGAAGTGCTCGAAGGTAAGGCCGGCGCCGAAGATAAGCTCGCGCAACTACGCGAAGCCCACGACGCGAAGAACCTGCAGAACGCGCTCAAGTCCTACGGCGACATGGCCGGCGCCGCCGCATCGTTTTTCGACGAGCAATCGGACGCCTACAAAGTCCTGTCGGGTATCGAAAAGGCGATGTACATGCTGCGCTTCGCGCTGCAGGCCGAGGCACTGATCCACGATCTATTCTTCACCACGTCATCGGTCGCGAACTCAGGCACGCGCGCGAGTGCGGATGGCATTGCGGCCTTTGCGAAGACGCTGGCGTCACTCCCCTTCCCGTACAACCTCGCCGCCGGCGCCGTCGTGGTAGGTGCGCTGGCTGCGATGGGCGTTGCAATCAGCGGCGGATTCAGTTCAAGCGGCGGCGCGCAGACCGCGGCCGAGCGGCAGAAACAACAGGGCACCGGCACCGTCCTGGGTGACTCGGAAGCCAAGAGCAATTCGCTCCTGGAGGCGATCAAGGAAATTGAGAAGACGGACAAAACGGGCTTCATCTATACGCACGACATGTTGGACGCGCTGCGCTCGATCCAGGACTCGATGGCCGGGTTGGCGTCGCTCATTTTCCGCACGACCGGTCTCACGACGGGCAGCGGGTTCGGCGTGACTGAGAGCGTGGTGAAGAATCGTGGCGATCCGATAGCGAACATGGTGTTCGATCCATCGTTGCAGTTTCTCGACAAGATGGCCAACAAAATACCGGTGATCGGTCCATTGATCGGCGCCATTCAGGGGCTATGGGGCAAGACCAGCATCGCAATTACCGACTCCGGCCTGATGGTTGCAGGCACCATGCGCGAGTTGTCTGACGGCCGGGGCGTGAGCGCCTATGCCAACGTGGACAAAACCACGTCATCGTTTTTCGGACTGGTCAAGAACACAAGCAGTGAGACCGTGTCGGGCGCTGTGAATGCGCAGATCGCCTCCCAGTTCGCGCTCGTCTTCAAAAGTATTTCCGACAGCGTCGAGGCCGCAGCCCGCGCGCTCGATGTGTGGTCGCCCGCGCTGGTGTTGGCAATTCAGAACACGGTGATCGATCTTGGCAAGATCAGCTTTCAAGGTTTGAAAGGCCAGGAACTGCAGGACGCGCTCAATGCGGTGTTGTCGGCAGCCTCAGACAGCCTCGCGCAGGCGATCCTGCCGGGCTTCGCCGTGTTTCAGAAGGTCGGCGAAGGGTACTACCAGACGATGATCCGCGTCGCGACTACGAATGAGTTTGCGAAAAACACGATCGACGCGCTGGGACTGACCATCGGCCTCACCGGCATGGCGGCGGTTTCGGCGCGCATGAATTTGATCGAACTCGCCGGTGGCGTCGACAACTTCGCCAAGCTCACGCAATCATATTATGACAATTTCTACACCGACGCCGAGCGGCAAGCAAACGCGATCGCGAACCTCACCCGCGAATTCGGCGCGATGGGCTTGGCGCTGCCGACCACGAATGCGGGCTTCCGGGCTCTGGTGGAGTCGCTCGACCTGTCCACCGCGGCCGGGCAAACCACCTTCACTCAATTGATGCGGCTTGCACCCGCGTTCGCCGAGGTCACGAAAGCTGCCTTGGACGCAGGCACTGCCGTGCAGACGCTCGCGCAGCAGATCGCCGCAGTCCAGTCCTCAGCAGCTTCGGCCGTGGATGCGCAAATCCAAGCCTCGCAAGCCGCGGCGCAAAGCGCGAGGCAGGCGGCGGACACCTACCGCGCGCTTGCGGCGAGCCTTGCCGACGCCGTGATCAGGATCAGAGGCGGCGGAGTGGCGGGCGCGAGCGGGCGCCTGCAATCGGTGTTCGGGGC
>OBLM01000009.1_pt1 | contig 27410 bp, 53 predicted proteins | sample 1519651 | NCBI WGS metagenome assembly OBLM01 (sample SAMEA3235158, study PRJEB22506) | soil metagenome
CGATGAAGGAGCCCACGCGCATGAAGGAAGGGCAGAAGGCGGGCGTCGAAATGACCACTGCCGCTTTGGCGACGAGTTTCGATCTGTCGCTTGATTCTGATTTCGGCTCGATTCCCTTGGTCATCAACGAGACGAACCTCGGGCAGTGGATCAATGCGACGGGGCAACTTGGTGAGTGGTTCAACGCGCTTGGGCAGTCAGGCGATTGGGTTCAATCGGGCTTCAACATTTTCCAGGCCGATGCGGAGTTCAAGGGTAGATATCTTGGTTACACACTTACGAGCCAATCGCCTGGGTACATCGTCGAAGGGTTCTTGACTCAATATACCCGGTCAACCGACTGGGCGACTCGCGCGCAGTAGAGAGGACACCATGCCAGTAGCAGTAACGATTACCCCGTTTGCGAACCTCACTCCGCCGTGGAGCCTGATCCAGCTTGATGCGGACTTCGCGGCGCTCAAGGCGGCGATTCAGAGCTCGAACACCTACGGCAATTATCTCGTCGACACCGGCGCGGCCAATGTGTACGTCGTGAGCCTGCCACTTGGCATCACCGCCGTCCTCGCTGCCGGTCTTGCCATCCAGTTCCTCGCGGCCAACACGAACACCGGGCCGAGCACGCTTAACGCCTACGGCACCGGCGCGAAGTCGATCACGAATTTTGACGGCAGCGCGATTGCGGCGGGCACGATCCGGGCGGGCGCGGTGGTGAGCGTGGTGTACGACGGGACGCAGTACAAATTGGTCGGCCAAGCGTCCAGCGGTCCGGTGTTCGTCTACGGCGAAGTGCCCGGCGGCGTGGTGAACGGAGTCGGCGCGACCGGGAACACGGTTTTTACGTGCGCATTCGTTCCGTCTCCTGCGGCAAGCCTTCTTGTGCTTCACCGCGACGGCTCGCCATACATCGGGTTCGGTGTGGATTACCAGCTTGTCGGGCAGACGTTTACTTTCAACGCGCCATCGACGCCTCAGACGGGCGATCTGTTGTTTATCAATTACCAGCGCTGAATATGAACCTCAGCAGCATGCAAGACTTCGACATGCAGAACGCGGGCGCTCTGGTGCAGTTCCTCGACATGAACGATTTGGCGCACGAAACTATCTACGGCGCACTGATGGAGCAGATCCAGACGGTCAGCGAGCATTACCCGCTATTCACCACGGGCGGCATCACCGAGGATTGGCTGAACCTGCACGCGCAAGTCCACGCCTCGATTGCCGTCACGCTCGGGCTTTCGCTCCCTGTTGACTTGGACACGCTCGACGTGAAAGACCGCGCGCAGGCCGAGGACTGGCAGCAAAATCACACGTTCGCGCACCAGCAGATAGAGCAGGCGCTGAACCTGTAGGGGAAATCATGGCACTTGATCCATTGTCGCAAGCGTACAACGACTGGCTGCATGCCGGATCGAAAGGCATTGATCCTTTCACGGCGGCGGTGCGAGCAGGCAACCCTCGGGCGCTCCCGGCTGGCTATAACCCGGCGACCGGATCAGTAGGCGCAGCCCCTGCTACACCTGCTGCGCCAGCACAGACTGCCCCTTCTGCCACGCCGCAGCCCTCGGCCACAGCGGGCGGTGCGCCTCGACCAGCTGCGCCTGCGGCCAATGTCGGGCGTTGGATACTGGCAGAAACGGGGTATCACTTTTCGCCTGAGATTACCCAAAAGCTCATGCGCGACCCGCGTGCGCAAAATGGCACCGGAACGACCTACGTTAATGACGTGACAGGCGAAATAAGCCCGAACGCGCCGCCTCCTGGGCAGCCGGCTTATGCCGCGGGCGGCAATGGTCAAGCCGTGATGGTGACGGATGCCGCCGGCAAAGCGACTCCAGAATGGCAACAACAACTTGATGTGAACAAGGCGCGCAACGCTAACCCGTTTGGCCCAGGCGTCGGCGGCATCATCGGCGGGCTTGCGGCGGGCTCGGCGTTCCTGCCGGCGGCGGCGGGCGCGCTCGGGGCTGGTGCAGCTGGTGCGGAAGCCCTACCCGGCGCGGTAGGATCGGTACCAGGCGGCGCTGTCGACGTCATTGGTTCCGACTTCGCCGCTGGGGCTGCGACAGGCGCACCGGGCGGCTTGCTTCCGACCACTGCCGAGGGGCTTACCGCCGCCAACACCGCTGCCTCTACGCTTCCTGCAGCACTACCGGAAGCCGTCGCTCCTGCGTCCGCGCTCCCAGAGACGGCGCCGACGCCGCCGGCTGCGTCACCTGAACCTGTCGCGCCCGGTCCTCCGACTGGCACCGCTCCGACCGCGCCCACGGCGCCAACACCGCCCGGCGGGCCGAGTTTCCCGACACCGACGCTCGGACAAGCGGCACAGGTGGCGTCCGGGGCCGCGTCCGCAAAAACGCTGCTCGGTAGCGGCGCAAACCAGCCCGCCGAGCTCGGCTCCGCTCAGGACTTCATCAACCAGCAGGGCGGCTCGTTCAATACCGTGCATCAGGCCCCGGCCGACACGCCACTGTCCGACGTTGCGCCAGGCACCGATACGAACACGGATTTGTTTGGCAATCCGATCAGCGGCGCTCCTGGGGAGCCAAGTTCAGGGTTTCCAGGCTTACCCAACAACGCCAGTGACCTGTTGAAGCTCGCCCCCGCGATCGGCGGTCTTGCTGGTTTGGCGACATCGAGCAGCAACGCGAATAAGTACTTCGACGAAATCAAGGCGCTCGGCGGGCCGCAGCGCGATATTGCCAATCAGTTGCTCGCGCAGTACAAGGCCGGGACGCTGAATGCCGCGGACTCGTTCAAAATCCAGCAGACCAAGCAGGCGGCGATCAACCGGGCGAACGACTTCTACGCCAAGGCGGGCATTCCGGATAGTACGCAGTTGCAGGGCACGCTCCACGACATCGACGTTCAAGCCGACGCCCAGACCGAGCAGGCGCGGCAAAACCTGCTCAAGCAAGGGCTGGACGAACTGAATGTTACGGACAATACCCAGGTTGAGGCGATCAAGGCGCAGATCGCAGGGGATCAGGAGGCGGCAAAGGCGTTAACCGCGTTCATGCAAATGCTTGGAAGTTTGGGCGCAAAACTTCCATCGACTCAATCCGGTGTTGCCACGACGAAATGAGGCGATAACCATGGCTCTTGACCAATCCGTAGTCGATAGTGCTGGCATCGGGCAGCAGTTTGACCGCAGAATCTTCGATCTGGAGGGAAAAAGCGCGGCGCAGGCGGGGGATGTGGCTGACTTGCAGCAGCAGGAGTCTGAGCTTTCGGCCAAGCGTGCGCAGGCTGCGCGGGATGCCTCGACCGAACTCAAGCCGTCCGCCGACAAGATGAAAGAGGCGGCGCACAAGCTCGCGGACGCTCCGGTCCAGAAGGAAGAGCAGATGGCGGACTTCAAACGGCCCGCCCTCGACCCCCAAGAGCTTCAAAAGACGTTCGGCATGCTCCTGGTGGCGTCCATGTTCGCAGGAAAAGCCTCCAGATCGCCCTATAACAACACGATGACGGCGCTAACCGGGGCAATGAACGGTTTTATGAAGGAAGATGACCGCCAAGTGGCCGAATCGCTCAAGATTTACGACACGAACCTTTCCGCGATGAAGGAGCGCAACGCCGCCTTGCAGCGCGACATGGCCGCGAACGACCGGAAAAACAAGAACAACGTCGCCGCTTGGACGCTGGAACACGATTTAATCCTACAAAGGTACGATTTTGACGACAAAGCAGCCGGGCACGAGCAGAAATCGCTGTCGGACAAAGTGAAAAGAGGAGAAACAGTGCTCAGTTCGACCGAAAAGGCCATCGACAGGCTGACTACGGCGCGGGCGCAGATGACCGACAGGCAGCAGGCGCGCGAAGCCAAGATGGAGGCGGACGCGGAAACGGCGCGGTACCACAAGGTGCTTGAGGCGCTGGCGGCGGCCAAGGGAGGGGGAGCAACCGGCGCTGATTTGCCGACTGACATTAAATCCGTTGGCGCTATGGTCGCGGCGGGGATGCCGTTGTCTCAGGCCGTGCCAGGCTTGGGCACCGCAGCGGTCAAAGAGCGCAAGGTCGCGCGCGACGAAGCAATCCGCCAGATCAAGGAATCCATGAACATGACGGACGAACAGGCGGGGCAGGAACTCGCCAACCGTCAGATTGGTTTCGTTGCAGGCAGGCGAAGCGAAACGCAGCTCACCACCATGCTTGGATCAACCCGCCAGGCCGTTGACCAGCTTGAATTCAACATCAAACAGGCCAAGAAGGAAATGAAGAAGCTCGGTTCAACCGACCTATCTCCTATCCTGAATGCAATCGCACGCGGCGAGGAACGCTGGACGGGGAATCCGGCGTATTCGAGCCTCTTCTACTACCTATCGGCAACCGGGCAAGAATCGGCGCGCATCCTCTCAGGCGGGCAGGCGTCCATCGCGCAACTGCACCAGGGGGCGCAGGAAGAGGCGCGGAAGTGGGTCAACATCAACATGACTCCGGCATCGTTCGATGCCGTTGGCGATGCGATGATGGAAGAGGGTAAGGCGCGCATCAAGACCTTCAAGAACGCAATCGACGCACAGCGCAGCGACCGCGGCGGCGCGCCGCCACCGGGACCTGCGGAAATGCCGACGTTCGCCACGGAAGCCGAGGCGGCGGCGGCCAAGCTCGCACCGGGAACGCGCGTCACCATCGGCGGCAAAACCGGGACGTGGCACTGATGCCGTTCGTTGCTGACACGCCAGAAACTTCGCGGTTCACGCCTGACGAACCCGAAGCGCCTGCGCCCGCTCCAGCGTCAACCCTTGACGTGTTCAAGAATGCCGCCTACGAGGGCGTGGCTGGCGTTCCGGACGTGCTGCTGAATGCGCCTAATCGGGTGCTGAACTTGGGTAAAGCCGCTATGGGGACGACGGCGACGGCGCTTGGAAAGCCTGATTTGGCCCCGGACCTGAAACCTGATCCAGACTTCGCGCGCAGGGCATTCGAATCGGCGGGGCTTATCAAGCCGGGCGTCAAACCTACGGGGGCGATTCAGAAAGCGATTGATCTGCTGACGCAAGGCGCTGTAGGCGGCGCGATGACCGGCGGTGCTTCCATACCGCGTACTCTGGCTGGTGCCGGCATGGGCGCGCTCTCTACCGGCGCATCCGGCGCGACAGAAGCGATGACCGGAAATCGGGACCTTGGCATTGCCGCAGGCTTGGCGGCTCCAGCCGCCGCAGGTCGCGTGCTTGGTGGCGGTAGGCCATTGAGAAAAGACGTTGATCTGCTCAACAAAGAGGGCGTGCAGATGACCGCAGGCCAGATTGCCGGAGGAACTACAAAGCGGATCGAGGACGCGGCGACCAGCATCCCGGTCCTGGGGGACGCAATCAAATCGGCGCAGCGGCGCGGCATTGATTCGTTCGGCGAGGCGGCGATGAATCGCGCGCTCGCACCAATCGGCGAGAAACTACCCAAGGGCATGAAGGGCAATGAGGCTATTGCCTACGTTCAGGACAAGCTAAGCGACGCCTACGACGCGCTTCTACCGAAGCTGAAAGGGAACCTTTACGGCTCCGGCGGAACGTCATTCTATGGTGAACTCCAGACCATCAAACAGATGGGTCAGAACCTACCGCCAGAGCAGCGCGGGCAACTTGACCGCATTATCCAACACGACGTCATTGATCGATTCACGAATGCCGGCCTGGCGTCGGGTGAAAGCATCAAGGGCATTGAGTCGCAACTCGGCGGCATGTCGGCGACGATGATGCGATCCGAAAACAGGGACGTGCGCACCCTCGGCAGCGCGGTGAAGGAAGTTCAATCTGCGCTTCGCGGCATGATCGTCCGCGAGAATCCGCAGTACAAAGGCGAGCTTTCCAAGATTAACGAGGGTTACGCCAACTTCAAACGGATACAGACGGCGGGAGCAAGCGTCGGCGCAAAGGATGGAGCGTTCACGCCTGCGCAACTTCATACCGCCGCAAAGTCGAAAGACAAATCAAAGGATAAATCGAAATTCGCGCGCGGGGAAGCATTGATGCAGGACTTGACCGGTGCCGGTAAAAACGTGCTTGCCTCAAGCGTACCAGACTCCGGGACCGCCACAAGGGCACTTGTCTTGGGAACGGGTGTTGGGGGCGCTGGCTATATTTTCGATCATCCGGTAGCGGTCGGCGGAGCACTGCTGACCACGCTTCCCTATACGCCGTGGGGACAGCGGGCCATGCAAGCAATGATGACAGGCGGACCTCGCCCGAACGTTAAGCAGGCGGCAGGGCGTTCCGTAATCCCGCTCGCTGTCAGCCAGGACGACGTCGACCGCGCAGGCATCGGCCAATGACCAAGCCGAAAGGAAAGCAGAAGGGCGTCGATCCGGCGCTCGCTAAGGCGATTAAAGACCTGATGGTGGAGGTCACATCGAAGCCGAAGGAAGGGCAGAAAGAGTATTCATTGTCCGAAAAGTGCAAGATTTTAGACCGATTCATAAAGATCGAGTCCATCCGGTTGAACGTGCAACAGGATGATTCAGCCGGTGAGTTTTTCAAGCAGAAGGAGGCAGACGATGAGTCAAATGAATGATCTTGGCGTACCTGATATCAAGATGCTTGTCGCGTTCGGCAAGGTGGGCATTTCGATGCTTGCCAGCCGAATCCTTAGCCTCACGGCGCTCTTTGGTGTGGTTGCCCTTGCTGGCTATGTAACGTACAATCCTAGCTGGCCGGGGGCGTCCGTTGTTGCTGTTATTGCCCTGTTCGTGTTCGTGCCAGCGCTCAAGGCGGAATCGACCAGGCGCGAAGGAGACGAACATGACAAGCCGTAAGCTATCCGCGCCGACGCCCGCCCTCGTCGGCAGCGTCCACGCCGCAGAACCCGCACTCAAGAAACAGTCACGCTACGGCACTGCGCCGTGGAAGCCGGGCGAGATTCCAACGCGCACGGGCTCTCTCATGCCGATTACCGAACCGATTGAAGTTCCGGTCAACGCGCCATCCGGTGAATTCCTCGGCATCGAAACGCCGCGCAATCGCGGTAGTGGCTGGCCGACTAAATCCGACCTGGAGGGAAAATGAACTTCACCCACTTGGCAGCGAACGGCGCCGCAACCATCGGTAGTAGCGGTATCGGGATCAAGGTGCACACGGTCTGCATTAATACCAAGGGCGCGGCGGCAAACACGCTCACGCTCGCCCAGGGGGCCACCACCATCGCCGTCATTGATACGGTGAATCTCGCAACGAACGTGCTCATTTATGACGTCGACACGACGGGGCCTGTCACCGCCACCCTCGCAACCGGCACCGCCGCCGACATCACAATCACTTGGCAATAGGAGAACACCATGCCCGCAACACCACTCAGCCCGAACAACATCGGCGACAATCGCTATCTCGCCGGAACGAATACCGAGACCGGCATCACCGCAACGTCAGGCGGCACGCAGGCTGCTGCGTATGCTCTCAGCGCACAAATCAGTCGCGTCGACGTCGCCGCCGCGCCCGGTGATTCCGTCTTGCTGCCAGAAATTCAGCAGTGGGCGAACGGCGACGCGCGTCCAGGCGCAGTCGGGCAACTCGTGTTCGTGCGAAACGCAACGGCGAACGCCGTGCAAGTGTTCGGCGCATCTACCGATACCATCAACGGCGTGGCGACTGCGACAGGGATCAGCCTGCCCGCTGGCAAGTCACTTATCGCGTGGGCGGAGTCGCTGGCGCTGCCCTCGCACGTCGGCTCGTGGGCCGCGCTTATAAGCGCATAGCCATGAGACTTCTGCTCGCCGCGCTCGCCCTGTTCGCATCCGTTGTGGTCGATAATTTTTAGAGATTTTTCAAACGAGGGCACGTCATGCAAATAACAATCACGTTGCCAGACGACTTTCTCTCCGTCGTCATAGGTCCGAAGTTCAGCGACAGCGAGGCATATGCGGGGGAGTGCGATGGGGTGAATGCGGCATTCATTCTGGCGCACGCGCCGAATCCGCCTGATAGTCTAATCTTGCTTCATACCGCCGGCACACCGTTTACTGTTGGAATTGATTTCACACTCGAAGCAGATACCGTGACGTTCAATCATGACAAAATTCCCCGCGCGGACGATCTTCTTGATCCGCACTTTCGCTATTAAAAGGACCGCCATGAAACTGCTCTCCGCATTTTTCTCACTGCTTTTTTCCGTCGCAGTCTGCGCGGCACCCGTAACGCCGTTCAACGGAGGCAGCGGCGTGGCGAATCCGAATACGAGCCTGATTACCGTGGCCGGGCCGCTGACTACGGTTGGGAACTTCCTGACGACTCTGACCATGACCGCCCCGACTGCGATCACGCTTCCGACATCTGGAACTCTGCTCACCACGACCGGCAACGGCTCTGGCCTGACCGCGGTCAATGCCGCAACCCTCGGCGGTGCGACGTTCGCGGCTCCAGGCGCAATCGGCGGCGGCACGCCTGGCGCTGGCAGCTTCACCAATATTACTGGCACAGGCGTACTCGACATCACCGGCACCAACACCACCGCCGTACTTGGAGCGGAAATGATAACAGCCCTCGCCGACCGGGACTTTTCGTCTGCCACTGGCAACTGGACAGGCACCAATTGGTCCATCGCAGCGGGTGTGAATACTCATACGGCAGGGGCCAATGCGCTCACCCTCAACAACGTTGCTCTCTCGAGTCCGCCAGTGACGGGCAACATTTATCAGATTACGTACACTGTAATAACGACGGTCGCCGGTAGCATCACTCCGAGCATCGGCGGTCAAAATAGCATTGGTGTCCTAAATGGTATCCTACCGTTTGAAGCAATAGGGACTAATATACAAACACAGGTATTGGCTCTGGCTGCGACTGGTGCAGGTCCGCTCACATTCACACCGGGTGCAAGTTGGGTCGGTACCATTGATAATGTTTCGGTTAAGCAAGTGACGTCTTCGGCCGCTTCCCAAATTGTGAGGGCGTCCGACAGTACAATCGGTTTAGAAATTAGATCTGGAGGCAACAGTACAACAAATAGTTTCATAGGACTGACTGCTGGCCAATCAAACACTACAGGTGTTGCCAACACCGCGTACGGCGCAAGAGCTCTCTCTGCCAACACAAGTGGCGGAAGGAACACGGCAATTGGATATGTAGCACTTCCGGCTAACACCACTGGAAACGACAACACAGTAATTGGTTACCAAGCCGCGCTATCCAACACTACGGGAAGCGGTAACACCGCAGTCGGTCGAAACCTGCTTATTAGTAACACAACGGGAAGCGATAACACCGCAATCGGAACCACTGCGCTCTTCCTCAACACGACCGGTAACCAGAATATTGCGGTCGGACCGGCTGCCCTTACTACCAGCATCACGGGTTCGAGCAATGTGGCGTTCGGTTTTTCTAGTGGTGCTGGCCTTGTCACTGGCTCCAGAAATGTATTCATCGGTCCAGCGACGATTGCAGCTTCACAAAACCAAGTAACCACCGGCTCCTCCAACATCTCCATCGGCAACGACATCGCCGTAGCCTCCTCCACCGCCTCCAATCAACTCAACATCGGCAACCTTATCTATGGAACAGGATTGAGCGGCACAGGTCTGTCAATCTCCCCCGGCAACATCGGCATCGGCATCAAAGCTCCGGCGCAGAAGCTAGACGTAGTTGGCACCATTCGGCAAACCGGCTGCACCACGGTCGGCACGCTCTCCGCGAACGCATCGGGCGACATCATCTGCACCGTTTCGTCGCGGCGCTTCAAGCAGAACATCTCAGGCGATACGCCTGGCCTTGATGCGATCGTCTCTCTGCGTCCTGTCTCGTTTCAGTACAGACCAATGATGAAGCTCGGGGCGCAGATGCACTTCGGCTTTCTGGCAGAGCAAGCCGCCGAGGTAGCGCCTGAATTCGCCAGCTACGACGCGCGGGGCTTGCCCTACGGCCTCGACACAAGCGCGATTCTTGCTGCAGCGGTCAAGGCCATCCAGCAGCAGCAGTCAATGATTGAGACGCTGACGCAGCGCATCCGCACGCTCGAATCCGCCGCGAATGATGCGGTTTATCGCAGAGCGGTCCTGGCGCGTTGATGCCGCTTCGCTTTCTTCACACTTCGCCGCGGCAGTTGTTCGGACTGCTCGTCGTCGTCGCGTTCGGCGCAACTTTGTTCTGGCTACGTCGGCGCTTTGGGGCAGAGTAGCGCATGACTCTGGGCGAAATCTTCGACTACCCAATAGTCCGCTCTACCGTGGCCTCTTTGGTGACGCTGCTGGCGGGCGTGCTGTTCGCTGGAGTCACTGGATTTTTTGCCAAGATCGACACTATCACTGACATCAAGAAGGCGCAGGATGTGCAGTCCGCCCAGGTGCTCGCGTTGACGGAACAAATGCAGAAAGGAAAAGATAATGCCAACGATCTTAAAATCGCCATCGCAGGCTTTTCCGCAGAGCACAAATTTTTGATTGAAACGGTAAAAGACCTGCGGGACGAACTGGCGGCGGCGAGGCGGGCGCGTTGATGGACGATGCGATACGCGCCTCCGTGTGGTCCGCAGTCCGCTCGATGCTGATAGCGATCGGCGCATGGCTGGCAGGCAAAAACTTGCTCGACTCCGAGACCGCTTCCGCGTTGGTCGGATCGCTCATGGTCGCGCTTCCGGCGCTGGTTGGAGTGCTTGAAAAAATCACGGCTGACCGCAAGGCAAAGGCAGATCAGGCAACCGCCTTGAATGTTGGCATAGTGGTTGCGGACCGCGTGACCGGCGCGACGCCATTGGTGCCCGCGTCCGAAGTGCCGGCGCTTATCGCCGTTATCGCGCCGACGCTGCCCGATGCGCCCAGTCCGCTCGCCGGCCATTGATGCCAATTGCCGAGAAAATCGCAATCTGCGTCGCGGCGTACGGACTCGCGTGCGGGGCGGTTTTGCTGCTGTGCAGGTGGATTAAGTGTTAAGGCAGGATGGCTTTATCAGTTGGACCGATATCGGCATGGCGCTTGTTGCCGCGCTCTTGTTCGTCGCGCTGCTCGTCATGCTCGCGGAACGCTGATTCGACCGCGCTCGTGCGGAACGCGAGCAACTTGTAAGGAGTAGCGAAAATGGAAGCACCTAAACTGGCAGGGGAATCCCTGGAAAAAGCAATTGCAGCGCAGCCGTGGCCCAAGGTAACGAAGGACTCAATCGAGGCGAAAATCGCCAAGGTGGATTACATCGTGTTGCCGGATTCGACAGTGACGCTGTGCAATATCACGCTGAAAAACGGATACAGCGTGCGCGGTGAATCAGCGTGTGTTGATCCGCGCAACTTCAATGTGGACATCGGCAAGGGTCTTGCTTACAAGCAGGCGTTTGACCGCATTTGGCCGCTCGAAGGCTACTTGCTCGCCGAAAGTCGGGCAACGGCGTAATCACGGAGGGGCGAGCAATCGCCCCTAATCTGCTTCATTGAAGGAGAAATCAATGCCTATCGTGCGCCAAATGTGGTCCGTGTTCGCAGCAATCTCAGTATTTGCGGCGCTTACCGTGGGCATACCGCAGTTCGCGGGCTGCGCAGCGGGGACCAATCCGCTCGGCAGTGTCCTGCTGCCCGATGTGGACACGTTCAACAAGCGGCTGGCAGTGCTCAAGATAACGGCGACTACGGTCAGACGGACCACCACGGCGCTACTGAATGCCGCGAAAATTTCCAGCGACGACGGAGACAACGTGCTTGCCAGCACCGATGTTGCCCGCGCAGGGCTGGACATTGCCGAAAAACTCTCGGCGACGGATTTGACTTCTGCGGATGCGAAGCTGACGGCCGCCAAGACTATCCTGGACGGGTTACGGGCGTACTTGCTGACCAAAGGAGGGACATAGCATGGGAGCCGGTGCAGAACTCGCCTTGACGCTTCTATTCGGGTTGTTGGATCGCGCAGCGGAGATCAGTGCGCTGCTCGTCAAGGCGAAGGCTGAGGGGCGCGATATTTCGCAGGCCGAATTGGACACGCTTTCTCAGGCTGACGACGTGGCGCGGGCGGAGCTCGTCATCGCGATCGCCCGGCGGCGCGCGCAAGAGGCGAAGACCGCGTGAATCCGACTCGCGGAGAAAAGAATTTCAACGTCGGCAATATCGAGCGCGTGCCAGGAACGACTTGGAAGGGCCAATCGCCCGACCAGACAGCCGACCCCAGGTTCGTCGTGTTCACGTCTCCAGTGTGGGGAATACGGGCGCTGGCGAAGGTCTTGCTGACCTATAGCCGAGTCTATCCGCAAGCCACGCCCCAGGACATCGATACCGTGGCCGAGATCATACGGCGGTGGGCGCCGAACACAGAAAACAACACTTCGGCCTACATCGCGTCCGTCTGCAAGAGCACCGGGTTCGGGCCGGATCAGCCGATTGACGTGACTGACCCAGATACAATGGCCGCGCTTGTCGTAGCGATTTGCCGCCACGAGAACGGCAGATTGAGCTATCCGGTGGACGTGATCGAGGACGGCGTACAGCGGGCGCTCGCCTGACCGCATCCGGCGCGGTTGTGCGGGTTACTCTCGTCCCGCGCCGCGCGCATCATTGGCGGCAGGTTCCGAACGCGAGGACGGTGTACTGTCTCGCGCCGTTATGGGCAGCCTTTGCCTGCGGTCAACAACCGTTTGGTTGCCGTCATCGCTTCTTTCGGTTGCGAACCGTCCGTGAAAATCCGCGCGCTGATCCGCCTCACGGATAGCATGAGAGGCGCGCCGTCATTTCTGACGCTCAGGGGTACTGTGTTTCTCTTTCTTCGCCGGCCCGCCATGCACCGAATCACGCCGCTCAGATTCCGGCAGGGCCTCGTGAGTGTCAAGCCAGATCTCAAAATCGTCCGCCTTACTCCGCAGTGCTACCATGCGCTGGCGCACCGTCGCGCGCACCGCTTCGGCATTCCACCCGGCGGAGGCGCAAAAATACGGCACGGGCGGATTCTGATTCTCGTCCCAGTTGATGCGCAGTTCGTCGGTGATGTCGTAGCCGCTCATGCGATTTCTGGCCTCAAGATGGCCTCCCCCGTGTCTCGTCTGGTGTCCCGTCCGTTCCGCTCTGCCGTAGGCCGCATGCCGGGCAAATCCATTCACCACGGCGGCGGGAGAGCAGTTCGCGCTCCAGTTCTGCGATTTTAATTGCTGCGTCCAACGGTGTGCGCTCGGTCGGTATCGGCGCAGGATTATTCCACGGCACGCGGATGGGCGGTTCTTCCTCTATTCGCTCGGACACCAACTTGGATACGTCGGCAAGTTGGTCCATGCGGTGCAGCGGATTGCCGGGGCCGTCCTGCGCCACCCCAGATTCTTTGCCAGCACGAGAATACGCCGCAAGCATACAATAGCTGTGGTCGCCATCATCACCTTTACCGCAGTATTGGCAGTTCATTGGTTTCCTCCTGGTTCTTTGCCCGCGTGCGTGGCGAGGGCGCGGATTTCGTCCGCAATCGCTGGCGTCCACAATTCTCTGTGCGTTTGCTCGAAGTGCGCTGCGATACGCTCCCACTCCGCCTGCGCCACAGTCACAAGCTGGCGCTCTAGCTCGTCTATCCTGGCGTTGGCTTGCTCCAGTAGCGCATTCGGTACGCGCTGAAAGTCGCCATCCAGTTTCACGCTGACCGCATCGCCCGCAGCTGGCGCGGCGTAGAGCGGAACTGGCTCACCAAAATCACAGTTGGATTTAGCGGCCTTAAAATCAGTTATAGCAGTGGTAATACGTGACCCATCCATGCCTTCAAGCTGAATAAGCCACGCGACGGGCTCCTGCCGCGCCGCAGCCTCGATCTGGGCTGTGCGGAATTGCTTCACGTACTCGATTGGATCAGAGCCCCAATTCAGAGAGCATTCCTCTCCGCATTCTCCGTCTTCATCCCCCACAGATTTCGTAAAAAACTCCCGCTCGATTGCGGAAAGACAGTCGCTGCGCCGGTTGGCGTTCTGTACATTGGTCAGGATAATCCCGTGTGATCTGGCCGCGCTTCCAATAGCGAAAATGTCCGCGATGGCGTCTATCTGTTCGCGCAGCCTGGCGATTTCCTCGGCCTGTGCGCGGATCAACGCCGCGGCTCGTTCACTGGTGGAAGTGTGTCCGCTATCGAGCATATCCAGCAGGGCTTCGACTTCGGCGGTCATTTCGCCACCTTTTTGTACGCCGCGGCGATTCGCTCAAGCGTCGCGCCGCGTAGCGCGTCATCCAGGATCATGCTCGCTACGTCCGCCGCGCTTTGGTATTTCCGTTTCGAGATAAACTTGTCCACGTCCTCTATGATCTTCGCGTCGTCGGCAACGCGGTCAGCATCGGTCGGGACAGCAGCGGCACCGGTCTGAGCGTCAGGTCGGGGGCCCCGCTCGCTTACACCCTCAGGGGGCGCCGCTGCTGTCTGGTCTCCAGCGCCAGCGCCGGCCTGGGCGTCGCCAGGGGAGACCGGCGAGCTTGCAGGCGCTTTCGCAGGCGCCGCGCTGGAGGGTTGAGTCGCGCCGGTCGCGCCTGTTGCCCATTGAGCAAGGCGCTTGCCGGTATCGACGGTGATTGGCTCGCCGTCTTTGAAAACTTGGCGCAACACGTCGAGCGTGTACTTCGTTCCGTGGAATGCGTGCGCCTTGTCAATCCATCCGTGAATGAACATTTCGTAAAGTATGTCCTCTGACTGCTTCGGCGATAGATCGGTTGAGCGCACCCAATCCTTTTTACCGTCCTTGACCTTTTCCTCCATGACGTATTTCGCGCGCATGCACACAACGACGAGCGGGATAGGAGTCTGCGTTAGGCGCAGCATAAATTCGCGTGAATGGTCCATTTTTGGACGCTGCCAAACGAGCGGGCCTTTTTTTCCTTCCTCTTGGTTCTTCGCGGCCATCCCAAGCACACCTGTTGCTGCTTCCCATTCGTGCGAGGCGCTATCTACAATCAGGCATTGCACGTTGCAGTTTTCCGCTGCGCGGATCGCCGCGCCGTAACTCTTTGGCGAAAAGTCCTCGCGGATGGAAAGTACGCTATAGCCGCCGACGACCGGATCATCGGCGTATGCTTCGCCCCTACCGGATTCGGTTTCGATCATGGCGACGCGCGCCATATCTCCGCAGAATCCCTTGGCGATCAGCAACGCGCTGCGCGTCTTACCATTTCCTGACTCGGCGTACAACCCGACTAGAGGCTTGGCTTCCGACGTAATCGCACGGCGAAGCGTGTAGTTCACGTCGTCGCCTTCGCTTCCCGCGCCAGATGCTCTGTCAAATTCTTGACGCCTTTCAGGTGCGCGTAAATCGCGTCCATGCAGGCAATCTCGTGGTCTGCCTCGGCCTGCGTCATGCGCTTGGACTGGACCCATTTCGGATACACCGCGCGCCGGATGCCAAGCTCGCGGCCAGCGCAGCGGATTTGCTCGTCCAGCGTAGGCGTGGTCATGCGCGTTCCAGTTCTGGCCTGGACTCGATCGCAAGCAGGCGGCTGATCTGCTCGTCGATATTCGCCTTCTTTGCTTCCGCTTCCGCCGTTACCTTCGTCCTTTCTTCGCGCAGCGCAGCAATCTGGATCGGCCGCGGGTCGAAGTCGTCGGGGATTTCAACCGTGAATTCCTGGTGCGCGATTTTGACGTACTCCGGACCGCATACTACCGACAAATCGCCTGAGTCGATGCTGTAGGTGATTTTGTCCGACCACTGAAACTTGTGGTAGAACACGAATGCCTTGATCTTCTGCTTCACGATTTGGCCTCCTTCTTGGCTGGTTGCGCGCGGGGCTCCCTCGGCTTGCGCGGCTTGCTGTTGACCGCCTGAATGATCTTGGGCAGGTCGATCACATCAACGGATTGCGAGTAGCGCTCGAACACCTCAGGTACAGGGCGCTCGTCTGACTGGCTGGCCGGCGTCCACTCGGTAATCAAAATTTTATACACTTGTTCAATCTCCCTTGAAAACATCGGCCACATTGAGCGGAATGCCGTCCGCGTCGGTTTCGCCCCGGTCCTGCGCGCGTTCCTCGGCCTCGGCGAGCATCCAGGCGCCCGGCTCCGCCCAGGCGATCCTGGTCGGGTACGCGGGCCACTTCCCGGCCTCCAGGCACGTCCGCCACGTCACCAGGGCCATAGCCAGCTTCGCCTCCGCCAGCGCTTGCCACGCGGGCGCAAGCCCTATCAGCGAGCAGGAAAACGGCGGCTTCTGCTCCTGCACCAGCGTCACCACGCGGCACTCGCCGTGGTCGGCAACCGTGTTCACCCCGCGCTCGTAGAGCACGATGCCGGTGTCGTAGCCGGGAAGCTGCGTCCTGATCCACGAGTCCGGCGCCGCGCTTCCTGGGCTGGTTTTGTACGAAAGGCAGATTTTGCGGTCCGCCGTCAACCAATCGGGGCGCACCTTGCAGCGCACGCCGTCGACGTCAAAAATGATGGTCGATTCTGCTTCGCCCGAGGAAAACAGCCCTACCAGTTCGCTGTTGGCGACGAACGTATTCGCGGCTTGGACCATCTTTGCCACTTCGTCAACCTTGCGCTCCAGGATTGGCAACTTCCCGGCGGCGCGCGCTTCGTCACGCATAGTCTGCGCGTCCTTTTTCCGCCAGTCATCGAACGGGCAGATCACCAGCGAGTCGGTCCCGCCCTGCAGCAGCATCGCGTGGGCGTAGGTGCCTATGTCTGCGACGGAGTTGTCATCGCGCACGCGGGCCGGATTCCAGGGCGATTCCGTCCATGCGCGCAGCGGGCTGCGATCCAGCAGCGTCTGCGCGAGCCCGCTGGAAAACGCCTGCTCGGACAGGTAAGCATCCATCGGCAACGCTGAATAAATTCCCGGCTTCACTTTGCTCCCTCCGTTATTTATTGACCGAATCAAAAATCACAGCACACGGCGGCCACGATGCATGCTAAAAAAAGCGCCAGACAAATCGACCCGCCGATAACGTGTCCGAATGAATAAAGCACAATTGCCGCCACCAGAAATAGAATCATGCTTTCCCTCTTTTGATTGTCAACTGCCAGGCTTCATCGGCCTTCCGGCTAGTTCGTGTTCCCTGATCTTCGCCTCTTCGAAAGCGTCTCCGGGCGCGTCCTCCGCTGCGATCTGCGCCTTAACGCAGCACGCGCAGTAGTACCGACCGCCGTCCCATTGTCCGCCATCGTCGTCGTCGGTCTCGCCCAGGCGCTGGCAGTCGTCGCAGATCGTAAAAGTCATGTTTACGCTTTCCATTTTGGCGCGACGGAATTGCGGTCCAGAACATACTTGTTCCGGCTACGCAGCCACTGAATCGCCCGCAGCCGCTTTTCCGCCATCGTCAGCACGCGCAGGGGCTTATCTGGCGCGCGCTCGGTCGGTTTTACGAGTCTGAGGCGAAAGGGCATGGTCATCCCCTTGAAAATGCTTGTGCGCGCGTGAGTTTTCCTGCCGCTTTTGCGCCGCGCTTGATCTTTTTCAATTCAGCCTGCGCTTGCGCAAGCGTAATCTCTCCGGCTTCAACGCGCGCCATCAGCGCCATGCGACACTCCATGCTATCGGCAATTTCCCCTGCCGCTTCACCCGCTTTAACTGCGTTTCGCTTTTCGCGCGCCGCTTCAAATCGCGTTCTGCTCATGGTCATCCTCCTATTATGGCGCGGCGCACATTGCCGCATCGATTGCTTCTCTGCCGTCAAGCCCGCGCAGAAGCATGGTCGCCACTGCCAGCGCTTTCGTGTCAGCTTCCGGGCAATCGTTTCCGGTCAGGAGTATCAGGCACCACGCGAAACGCGCTGCGTCGCGCCTGAGTTCGGCCAGTTCCGCCGCCTGAACTAAAACAGCATCGTGTTCAGTCATTTTCTCGTCCCCTCGACAAGCGTACCATTGCGCGTACTAATCTTAGACCGCGCCTGCCTGTTTGCAGCGCTCCAGGATTTGGCGGCGCATTTCTAGAATGTTGGTGTCATACGGTGTCCATTGCTGTGGACCATACCACCCGCGCGCAATGTCAATGAACAGAGCGACTGCGGCCACTGTGAGAATGAGCAACAACAGCGCGGCGATCAGTACGATTGCGGACTTCATGATTGCGCCTTGGCGATCGCGGCGCGGGCTTTCTCGCATTCCAGGCTGAATTTTGCCGGCGCCCCTTCCCCCAGACGGTTAAATAAATACACGATGTCACGCTCGTGCGCTAGAACATGTTCAAGCGCGGCCAACAGGTCAGCGTTGATGCCGCGCAGGCGCCTATAGTCATCGGCTGAAATCGTCACGGTGCGCGCCGTATCAAGCAATTCAATTGTGCTCATAATCCCGCCTCCCCTCGTCATCCTGCCTCAAGTGCGCAGTCCGGGCGAGCCCTCCTTTTGCTCGCTTAGGTTGCGTACTGTTTAGGCGCAATCTTTCAGAATTTGCGGACCACACATCACACGCCCGTCCCCTGCGATGTGGAACTTCCCCGCAAATGTCACATTCTGATCTTTCGGCGCATGCCAAATTGAGCCCGTATACCGGCCATCTTTATAATGGCGCCGGTCCTGCATAAACAGATATTCCTGCCCACCATCGATATATGCGTTCATCGCGCCAGTTTTGGCTACGCATTTGGCCTCCCAAGCTAGCATCGTTTGTTCTGCATCCATTTCGTTCTCCCCATTTCCTCAGCCGGCTGGCGGCCGGCGCGCGTGCTATGCCGTCCTGATGCCAAACTTGTACATCTGGCAATCGTCATACGATCCGGTGTAGATGATCTGGTAGCCTTTGCGCGCCACCTCGCCGCGGCAGACTATCCAGTTACCGTGTGCGTCGCGCTGTGCTGTGTAGATTTTCATGATTTCCCTCTGTGCGTTCGACGGGCTAGGCGGCGGGCCGCACAATGACGCCTGCAGCAATCAGCGCATTGCGCGCCGCATCCAACTCAGCCGGCGTGGTCGTCAGAAGCTCGCGGCAATTCGCGATGTCAACTACCGGGATAAATCCGAGCTTATTGAGGACGTCTCTTCCGCCGGCCCCGACATTTCCGCGTACCATGAGTTTGATTGCCACCGCTCCGTTGTGCTGTACGCGGTAAGCGGAAAATGTGCCAGGTGTAACGTTTTTGACTGCTTCCATGATTTTCTCCCCCTGTGCGTTGGGTCGGCTAGGCGGACTTGCTGCGCTCGTAGGCGTCGGTCCGGTCATTCTCGGCGGAGATGTCCGCCGCCACCACGCGCGCCGCCTCGATCGTGCGATACCGAAATGCGATTTGCCCGGAATGGACATCATGCAGCCCGTATTTCCCGTCCTCGCGTTTGAGAATTTCCACCGCGTTCAGAGTTTCAACTATTGTGTGGTCCATGATCCATTCTCCCCGTTTTCCCGCTCAGTCGCGGTATGACTACAATATAATTTAGCGCAATTCATTTGTCAACACTTATTTTTGCTTTCGTGCAAATATTTTGCTATATTACATTGTAATTCTGAAATTGAGGGAAAAAATGTTGACGACTACGGAAGCGGCGGAAAAATGGGGCTGCACTCGCCAGCGTGTGCTGCAATTGTGTTCTACCGGGCGCGTTCCGGGCGCAGTGCGGTTCGGCCGCGCATGGCAGATTCCAGCAAGAGCAAAACGGCCGAAATTGTTCAAACCTGGGAAAAAACCGGCATGAGCACCACCACGCACATCCCGCCGCCGCAGCGCTGCGAGACCTGCGCGCGGTCTCGTCCCGCTGACGATAAAGACGGCATCATGCGTCGGGCGGGCTGGCTCAACTGCGATCTACTGCCGGAGTGGGGGTATCGGTCCCCGCATTGGGGATGTGATTTCTCGCCCTCCCGCTGGATCAAAAAATCGGGGGGTTGGCCGTGAGGCCAGCCCGCGATCTCGCCCGCGCCGGGCACATTTTGGATGCAGCCGAGATGGCGCTCGAAAATGTTCAGCTTGCCGATGAGTTGAAAGCGCGAGGTGAAAAACAGCTTGCGGCGGTGTGCCGCGTTTTCAATGTGTTTCACGCGCAACAGCCGTGGAACGATGCGCAGCAATTGCGCTGCCTGTATTTGGTATTCGCCGCAACGGCATTGACCGAAGGATTGCCGGAAATGCTGCCGCCGTGAAAAAGTGGAAACTAAAGCGCACAGCGCAATGTGCTAAATGCCCGTGGCGCGCGGCAACCGACCCGCGCGATATCCCGAACGGGTATGACGAGGAAAAGCACTACGCACTATCTGCGACGATTGCAAAGCCTGGCTATATCTCCGGCATTTTTGAACCGATGCACATTATGGTTTGTCACGAGACCGGGGCCGCGCATTGTGTCGGTTGGTTGGTCAATCAACTCGGACCGGGAAATAATATCCCGCTGCGGATCTCTATGACTGGTTGTTCCAACGCAAAATCGATACGCCTGCGCGGAAAACAGCATGCGACGTTTGAGGATACGCTGCCGTGAAATCTCTAATCATGCCGCTGCTCAGGCGCGCGGGGCCGCTCACGCTCGATCAGATCGGAGCGGAACTGGGCAACCCGCACCCGCGCACGCTGCGGAGCTGGCTGGCGGACCTGAGAAACGAGGGCCGCGTGCATCAGGTCTACGCCGGCCGCTCGGACAATAACGGCCGCGTGTACAGCTACGAGATTGGCCCGGCATCGCGGCCGGTCCCGACGATGCGCGCAACTGAATACCGTTGGCCAGCCCCTTCTGGGACCCCGCCTGAGTCCGTACGGCCGCTTTTCCGGCTGGAGTAAGGGTGCGCGCAATCGCGGTCCTGTTCGCCCGTGCGGATTCGGTTTATCGCACACTGCCGGATGTTGATGTCTGGGACTCGGCGCGCGACGCCCTCCGATGGCCAGGCGGCTGCCCGTTGGTCGCACATCCGCCGTGCCGTGCGTGGGGCCGGTTGCGCCAGTTTTCGAAACCAGCAGATGGAGAAAAAGCGCTCGCGCTATTTGCGCTGGCCGCAGTGCGCCAATATGGTGGCGTTCTGGAGCACCCGGCGGAATCAACGCTATGGATCGCCGCCTGCCTGCCGCGACCGGGGCGGATGCCGGATTCGTGTGGCGGATACACCGCGCAGATAGATCAATTCAATTTTGGCCATCGCGCGGAAAAAACTACGTGGCTCTACATCGTCGGTTGCCACCCGGACGATTTGCCGCCGATTCCGGCACGTAACGATGTGCCGATGCATTGCGTGCGCCCGACCAAAGCGTATCCTCGCCTGCCATCGATCACCAAGCCGGAGCGGGAGCATACCCCGCTGGCTCTCGCCGAGTGGCTGTGCGAGGTTGCGCGGCGCTCTCGTGTCCGGTGCTAAACTGCCCGTCACCCGGCGCGCAGGCTCCCCCCGCGCGGCGGCTAGGCCCCGGAGTCAACCGTGCTCGCGTACCGTCCGGGGCCGAACGAACGCTCGACCGCGCGGTATCCTATCCTGCGCCGGAGAAGCTAGGCCCCGGTCGGGCGTTCCTCGCCGGGGCCGCCCATATCGAGGTGCAGGTGATCGTCAGCCGCCGCAAGCCAGGCCCCGCGCATTCCGCCGTGATGGCCGGCATCGCGCGCATGCGCCGGTTCCAGCGGGAGCGGGCCGAGTGGATCCGCGAGCATCCCGGCGCGACCGCGGACGAGCTGCGCCGGGCACTCGACCAACTGGCCGCGCGGCTGACCCCAGGGGCGTAGGCGGGTTTGCGTTTTCCCTATCCGTGGTCTATGCTGAAAGTTCCCCCTGCAGTTCTCTATCAGCAAAGGCAACCCCAATGCAGACCAAGGATTTCAAGGAGTATCGCAAGAATACCCTGCGCGGATTTTTCACAATTGAGGTAGCCCAAGGCTTAGAAATCAGCAATTGCACGCTGCACGAAAAGAATGGCAAAAGCTGGTTTGGATTTCCCGGTGTGCCGTGGACCGATAAAGACGGAAAAACGGCCTACAAAAACATCATCCTGATACCCGATAAGGCGCTGCTCGAAAAGGTCCAGCGCGAAGTCTGCCGGCAACTTGCCGGGCATCTGGATAACGCCCCAGTCGCCGAAATATTCAAGTAAGGCAGGCGATCATGCTTGCCGAGGCGCTACGCTATGCCCATGCTGGCTATAGCGTTATCCCGGTCCAGCCAAGGGGAAAAACGCCCCTTTGTGAGCACGGATCAAAAGACTCCACCACCGACGAGGCAATCATTCGGGCATGGTGGGACAAGTGGCCGGATGCCAACATTGGTCTGACGCTCGAAAACCTCGTCGTAATCGACATCGACCCACGCAACGGCGGGGATGTGGAAAACCTTCCCCATAAGCTGCCTGATACCTGCTACGCGCTCACCGGCGGCAAGGGATGGCACTATGCGTACCACGTAGCCAACGGCGCGAAGTTTCCCTCATCCCTTGGCCCCGGCATCGATGTAAAGTCCGGCCGCGGCGCCTACATCGTGGTGGAACCGTCAATCCACCCGAGCGGGGAAAAGTACGTTTGGCTGGACGAGTCCGAATTGTGGGCAGTAAAGCCAGCCGAGGCACCCGATTGGCTATCCGAACCGCAAGCGCAACCGGAGCAGCATTCCAAGCATAGCCGCGCGGTTGACTGGCTCGACTCTATCCGCGCCGGTAATGCGCTTCATGATTCCACCCGAGACCTGGCGGCCCATTATGTGAGCATGGGGATGGGGTTTTCCGAGGTATGCAAGTTGCTGGAAATAGCCTTGCATTCGAGCATGGCGCCACGGGATGAACGATGGAACGAACGATTTAATTCCATCGCGTATCAGGTCAACACGGCAATACAGAAATTTGCGGCAAAACCAGCGCATGGGGAAATTTTCGTGGACATTGCGCCGTTCATCGGCAGCATTACGCCGCCGCAATGGCTCATAGACGGGATTATCCAGCGATCGTACCTCTACGGACTAACTGCGCTCACAAATCACGGAAAAACCGCGCTCGCGGCGCTTATGGCCGTGTGCATTGCGATGGGGCGGGATTTCAACAACCAGCAGTGCGAATCCGGCCATGTTCTGTTTATGGCGGGGGAAAACCCGGAAGATTTCAAGCTGCGGCTAAAGGGAACCATCCAAGCATTAGGAATTCCGCTTGCGGACATCGCCAAGCGCGTTACCGTCATGCCGTTTGTGGACAAACTCGTATCGTTCCACGATGAAATTCTTGCGTATTCCGCGCGCCAGCCGCTTGCCGCCATCTTCGTCGATACCAACACCGCGTATTTCAGCTATATGGAGGAAAACGCCAATGTGGATAACGCGGCCCAGGCGAAAGACTTGCGCCGGCTGGTTAAGTGCAACGGCGCCCCGGCGGTCATCCCGCTATGCCATCCGGTAAAGAATGCAGCCAAGGATAATCTGGTGCCGCGCGGAGGCGGCGCGTTCATGAACGAACTCGATTGCAACCTGACCCTGTGGAAAGAGGCCGAGGTGTTCGAATTGGACCACAATAAGCTGCGCGGCCCCCCATTCCAGCCGATGCAGTTCAGGCTCGATCCGGTCATGCTGCCCGGCGTTCTGGATTCCAAAGGCCGCACGGTTTCCACCATCGTCGCCGCGCCAATGTCAGAATTGGCCGCAAAACTCTCCCATGAGCGGGAATATTCCGACGCAGAATTGGCGCTTGCCGCAATCAAGACCCTCGGCAACCCAAGCCTTTCAGCTATTGCAGCGCACTGCGAATGGATATTGCCGAGCGGCCAGCCGGCTAAGGCAAAGGCGCAGCGGGCCGTTAAAATCCTGACTATCGAGAAATGCCTGACCAGTGAAATGGGAAAGTTAAAGGTCACAGAAAAAGGCAAAAAACGGCTGTTTTAGCCCAGATTTACCCGATACGATTTCGTCGTAAGTGCTTGATTATCAGCGTATCACGATTTTCGCTTTTTTTCGCTGCCGATACGATTTCGTCCCAATACCTTGAAAAGTGGCGTGTTTTTTGAGTTATCCACAGAGTTATCCATCGTATCGCACCGTATCGATACGATCCGATACGGTCGATACGATTTGCGCGTAACTGTGTGTTTAATTGGTTATTTGTCGTATCATGCTCCGATACGGTCGCCCTAGAACCAATCCGTATCGTATCGGTTGGTTTACTAGGGGTATGCGACTCCGATACGGTTATCGAGAACAATTCTCAACACCGCAACCGCGTAAAACCCCGACCCACTGCGCGCGCTTCGCGCTTGCCGTGTGGTCGGATGGTCGGATTCTCGCCCGGTTCAGACGGGGCAGCCTCAACCATTACGCCAGGGGTGCATATTTTCTGTATACACCCCCACCTTGGCTAACCTGTCGAACTTTCGACACCCCTCCAGGCGGACGGCGCTGATGTCGGTCCGGCTGTTCGCGTGCTGCGGTGCGTCAAAAGGTGTTTGGGGGCACTTTTGGGGGCAACTCTGTGGTTCCTGTTCTGAAAACACGTTTTTCTTCAACTGGTTATGCGGCCAATTCGATCCCTTGTGCCTCAACCGAATAAGAAAAGGGGCGATGGGCGATCGGGTCGACCGGGCCGGGCGCGTCGAGGTGCTGGCGGGTGGCCTACCCCATGCCTGCCCCATGCCTAGGCTAGGCGGCTGGCTGGCGGCTGGCCGGTCTGGCTGTCCGTCCGGGCGGCGGGGCGCCGGGGCAGATGGGCTTGAGGGCGGCGTGCGCGTGTGCCATCCCTCTTCCCCTCCCCCATTTTTTTCTGGTGTTTTACGCGAAAGGAGGGGAAGGCAAGCGGGAAGGACAAACGGAGGGTGATTTTTGGGGCCTTACCCCCGTGGGTATGCCGGAAAGGGGTAAGGTCTCAGAAAAGGCGAAGATGTTGGGGTTTCAGGGGGACGCTTTGGCTGTTTGAGCGGATATCTCGGCGAGCGAAACGGCCTTTTGGGCCAAAGCCGGGATTTCGGCGGTTGAGGCGGCGCCCCAGACCTGTTTCAGGAACCACGAGTTGATGGCGCCGGCGCAGGTCATGAAGTTGTCGAAGGAACCGGCTTGTGGAGGGATAGGAGCACGGGGTTTGCCGGCCAGGATGGAATCGACCCGGCGGGTGGTGGCGGCGAGTTGGTCGGCAACCGAGCGTGCCGCAACCAGTTCGAGGGCTGAGCAAAGGCTGGCGGCTTTGAGGGTGTCCAGGGCGAGGCCGAGGGTTCTGTAATATTCGAAGGACTGGAAATCCTCGTCATCGTTGCGTCTGCGTTGGGCCATCCACTGGAAGTGGTCGGACTTGATGCGGCAGCGGGAGTTGATGTCGATCACGAGGCCGGCATCGTCGGGTTGCTCGGCTTCGATGTGGTCATCGAGGGTGGGTGGGCGGCGGATTGACGTCATGGGACGCACCGGATTGATTGCGCAGGCGGTGACGGTGCAAGCGGCGATGCGTGCGCCGGCGTTTGGATCAGAGTCACCCGCTTCGCACTTCCAGCAGATTTCCGCAATGACCGCGGCATAACCGATTTCGGCGGCGCGTTTTTTGCTGGAGTCGACGTCGCGTTGCGCGTCTTCGCGCAGTTGTTTCACGATTGAGCCACGGTTCTCGTCAATGCCGTGGTGCTGGCGGAAATAGACGACGATCGCGTGGGCCTTGGATGGTGTTTTCGTTCTCTCTGGGATGGTTCCTGCGGCGCGCATTTGCGCCAGTTTCTCGCGGCCTTTGCGTAGGTTTTCGTTCTGCATGATGTGCTCCCAATAGCGGTGGATGGATGGTGCTGGCTGCGAGGTGATTGGGCACCTTGCGAGTTACCCGGGTCCCCCCGACCAGCGCTTCGATGATAGCAGGTTTACTGCGGCATTGACAGAATCCTCAAAACGTGTAAAAGGGGGTGTATGTCGAAATGGTGTCCATCGTGCGAGCGGGAGTTGGCGGAGGCTGAGTTCGGCCGGAACGAGAGCTTGAGCGATGGGTTGGCGGCGTATTGCAAGCCGTGTTATGCGAGGAAGATCAAGGAGTCGAGGATCAGGACGGGCCGAGTCAAGGCTGGGCGAGTGGTGGGCAGACCAAGGAAGGGGGTAGGGGATGGACAAGGATAGGGGTGGTCTAGGGGATGGACCATGGGTAGGCAAGGGTATACCCATGCCGAGCAACGTCCTGGAGGGGTTTGGGACAGGGGCGCTGCTGGACCTGCGGGTGAGGTTTGCGATGCAGATGCTGACGGGGCCGCTGTATGCGAACGTGGTGGCGGAGGGGGTGGAGCTTGGGACGGGGGACAATGCGCGGGACATTGCGGTGCACGCTTTGGATGTAGCGACGGCCTTCTTCGAGGTTTCGGAGGAGCGCGGGCTGGTCGAGCCGCTGCCCGATGATGACGGTCTGAACCGGCAACTGCGCTTGCAGGCGGCGCGCACGGCGAGGTATTCCGTGTGGCAGCAGCTTGCGGGGGCGCGGGTGGCGGCGGAGGAGCAGCCGCGGGTGGGGCCGGCGGGGATGGCGCCTGGTGGCCGGGTGTTCAACGGGTAAGTGGGGCATTTGACCCAGTTGGTGAAGGGTGGGGGCAGATTGCCACGGTTGGGGGTGAGAATAGAAACGAAGCATTGGGTTGTGTATGCGATCTCGAATGATGAAGGTGTGCCGTTCTACATCGGGTGTACATCGGACCTGAGGCGCAGATCGGCGCAGCACGCCGCCTACATCAACACGAGCAATCCAAAGCTCGCGTCTTGGATCGCATCGTGCTACTACCCGCCTCTTTTCGAGAAACTTGCAGAATTGGACAACGAGAGCGAAGCGTACCAAGTCGAGGCGGAATACATCCGCACTTTGTGCCCGGTGTTCAATACGGTCAGTATTGACTGGCATGCCGTGTGACAACTTTCCCCGGTGGCTTACCACCCTCGAAGCGGCCGGATTGACGGTCCGGGGAACGGATGGAGGGGGCGGTGGGCGCCAGGTGGCTGACTGACGAGCAGTACGAGGCGCACCAGCGCAAGTTCGGCAAGGTGTCGCTGGCGGTGCCGGTGGCGAAGGCGGTCTTGGTGCCGGTGAAGCGAGCTACCCGCAGCGAGCTCGACGCGGAACTGCAACGGCAGATCGAAGCATCGCAATTGCCGCAACCGCGCTACGACGTTGCCTACCTGGTCGGTTCGCGCTGCCGGGCCGACGTGCTGTTTGATGCCGGGCGGTTGGTGGTCGAAGTCCAAGGGGGCTGTCACGTCATCCGGGCAAAGGCGCATGCGGACATTCGCAAGGCTGCCGAATCGCTGCTTCAAGGCTGGCGCTTGCTCCCGGTTGACAAGGATTCGATTTACGATGGTTCCGCTTTGAAGTGGATCATGCAACTTTTGAAAGGAGCGTGAGCATGGAAATAACGGAAGCGGATTTGACGCACGTACGGGCATTGGCTGCCGGTATCAACGTCACGGCGCTGCGTGGCTCGATTGAAGAGTTGGAACAGGCGTGCCTGCGCAAGATCGACGCGCAAGTTACATTCAACAACGCGGTGCAGGTGGCGGCGCTCACGTGCGGCATCCTGCCCGGCGTGCTGTCGCAGTACATCGTGGCGCGCGTGGGCGATACGGTGAAGAAGAAAGCGCAGTCGGCCGCGCAGTTGCAACTTCTGTTCGAGGAACTCGGGTAGCGCCGTGAAGATGCATTCCTGCAAATCCTCTCTCATAGCGGAATATGGTTATGAGAACAAGACGCAGGAGC
>OBLM01000010.1_pt1 | contig 24422 bp, 37 predicted proteins | sample 1519651 | NCBI WGS metagenome assembly OBLM01 (sample SAMEA3235158, study PRJEB22506) | soil metagenome
GGGGATTGGATGCGACATGGGTGTGTAATTTTCCACGCCTCAGAGAATCTGCCCCAGTCAAGAATATTCGCCTGGCCCGGCATGCATCGCAGGTCAGCAGGGAGTGAAACGACTGACTCTCTAATTCTTTCATTCTTCGGGGTAGCTTCTGACTGTGAGAGGAGTATGATGGGGGTGGAGGTTAGAGAGATGAGATGTTCAGATTATAAGTGTCCGGGAATCTGTCCAAAGTGCATCACACGGGAGCAATATGAAAGTTTGCTTCCTGAGTCTCGGGCGCTTCCAGCACATCAAACCTTCGGTTGTATTAAGTTTCATGAGCTAAACCAAACTCTCCAAGAAAACTACGCCCGTCGAGTAGACGCAGCCCACGAAAACAAACCTTGACCTCCCCCGGGTCCCATGCGACCCTCCCCTCAGCACCACTCACTAACCCCGAGCGCTCAACGGGCCCCCGACCGTTAGGAAGGGGGCCTGTTGCCTTTTGTGGGTCTGAGTGCGACTAATCGTCACGCGCCTATTGACAACGTGGCCCCAATGCGGTCACAGTACACACGGGTTAGTGAGGCGCTTCGTGGGGCCTCAGCATCGGGTCACCATTGGATAAGCGCGCTTTCACACGTCTACTCACCAAGTACGGCGCCCCTGCGATTGCCTCAATTCTGGAGGTGCACGTTCAGACAGTGCGCCGTTGGAAGCGTGACGGCGTGCCGAAAGACAGAGCGAGCCAGGTCAAGCTTCTGGACGTAGCCAAGCGTCACGAGGGCTATGAGGAAAAGTCTCTGCGCGAGATGATGGCTCTAGCTGAGGAGGGCGGGAAGCTTGTCAAAATCAAGAATTATGCTCGCCGACGCAATGGCGAAAAAACCACTGGGTACGAAGTATCTCGGTCCGGGCATGGTTTTCTCAATGAAGCTTCATTACTCAAGCTCAGGCATCACCTTGAGACTCAAAAACTGGCTAAGGGCCTGCCACACTTTCTTGCATCGGTCACGGTTTCAGCCTTCGTAGAAGAAGCTGAGAAAGGCCTCTACATGGGCAAGATTGTCCAAGTAGACCATGACGACGCTAACCAGTTCGTGAGTGAGGCAATCATCTCATCCGGCCTACGCGGCTCCCGTAAAGAGATGATAGACGGGCTCATCTCCTCGCTTCGAACCAAGATGCGAGAGTCGGACGCAAAGTTTTATCTTCACGGAAGCTATATGTCCACTTACCAGTATAAGACTGAGAGTGAGACGCGAGAACTGAAGACAGAGCGCCGGAAGCGCCGGAGGAGTAAGTCTAAGTGAGCAATATAGCCGATAAGCAATGGTATAAAGGAAAGCCGATATTCAATCAGCCAAAAGTCTGCAGATATTGCGACTTAGCAGATGAGCGCGAATATCTTGGAGGCTCCGGGAAGAAACCCACCTTTATACATAAAGATTGTGTGGCGGAAGAGTTCGCGAAACTTACTGCCCCTTCTCCCGCGGCTAAGAGAGCAGTAGTTACTGGCAAGCCAATGCGAGGGGCAAAACGTCGAAGTCCTGTAGGGGCTAGTTCTTTATATTGCGGATGTGCCATGTGTCGCTCTGGTAGAGAGTCTCTCTGCCTCAAAGAAGGCGATTGAGCGATGCAAGTCCAATGCGAGCGCTGCAACGGCAAAGGCAGCCTTTACACCATGATTGCCGGTGACAAGCACATTGCTGATTGTCCAGACTGCATAGGTTACGGAGTTGTGGCGCTGAAGAAGGTCAGAGTTGAAAAAGCGGTCAAAGCGCCGGAGGAATAAAGCCAAGTGAACCCCAATCGCCTCACTCTCAGAATCAATGGTCGGGTAGTCTATGAGCTAGCCGGTTGGCGAGTCATCGCCCTAGCGGTAGCCGTTCCTATTCAACTCCTCCTCACCCTCTGGCTCCCCGCATACTGCATTGGGTGTCTCCAATGAAGTGCGAGGAATGCAAGGGCGCCGGAGAGGTGTATCTCCGGATTGGGGTGGACGTGCACATTGCCAAGTGTGCGGCTTGCGAGGGATGGGGGCAAGCGCCTGAGGTGGCTCGATTGGAGTTGAAAAAGAAGTTTAGCAAGTTCGGGTCAGTCAATATCGATGAATTACTGACCGAGAACGAGTGAAGACTGATTATCTCACTCCCCTGACGGCCGACATCAAGCGTCGTCCCTTTGCGACCTTTGACCTAGAGTCGAAGGACGGAGACTCAAAAACTGTCCCGGGGTTCACTCGGGTTTTTCTAGCGGGGTTTTATGACGGTGAAAGCTACGAGTCCTTTAGAGGCCACGATTGTATTGCAGACCTCATGCTCTGTATGTTGTCTACAAGATACATTGGTTGGCATCTCTACGCACACAATGGCGGACGGTTCGACTTTTTACACTTGTTACCATGGCTCGCAACTGAAGGTCGCAGTCTTGGCTTTAGATTCTGTGCGATTCCAGCGGGAAAGAGCGGCGGAATACAGATTCTCGATATCTGGAAAGTGAACAAGGCAGGTAAACGCAATGGCAAAGGCAAGTGGCGCCTACTCGACTCTATCAAGCTTATCCCGCTTGCGCTGGCGAAAGCGTGCAAGACGTTCAAGCTTCAAGGCAAAGAGGATTTACCGCTTGAGACACATGAGGATTCACCAAGGTGGGAGGAATACAATGCTCAGGACTGTAAAGCTCTCTGGAGCGTTTTGGGCAGATTCCACACAATGGTCGAGGACAATCTAGGCGGAGAGGTCGGCATTACGTCGCCAGCCACTGCCATGAAAACCTTTCGGAGGAAGTATCTCCTCCACAAGATACCTCGGGGGGAGGACGCTCATGAATTCGTATTCTCGACCTATTGCGGCGGACGTGTGGAGGTCTTTCAAAGAGAGGCAAGTGACCTCAGTTACTACGATATTAATTCATCCTACCCGGCAGTCATGCGGGAACCAATGCCCTGTGAAGAACCAATATGGTGGATGGGGGAGCCCCCTAAAGTCTTCACTGAGAATGGCAGAGAGTATGTGGGATTCGTTGAAGCTGACGTTGAGCTCAATGAATATATCCCATGCTTGCCAGTCAAACGAGACAGCAAACTCTTGTTCCCCACTGGACGAATATCGGGGCGCTGGGATTGGGCTGAGTTGGCCCTGGTTAAGCATTGTATCAAACGGTGGGGCAAGTCGGTTTGGTTTAAGAGTAAGCCACTGCTCCGCGGCATGGTTGAAGACCTCTATCCCTACCGGGACAAGAGCCGACAAGGATACGACGAAGGGTTAGCATATGTCGTTAAGCTGTTACTCAACTCGCTCTATGGGAAGTTTGGCCAGTCCGCGGTTAGACGCAAGGTTGTTCCGTGGGATGAGAATCTACCTAAAGGCGCTGTCCCTGTCGATGGCACGCCAGAGAGCCCTGCGTGGTATATCGACGAAGAGGTTACCGCCCCATATATCATGCCGCAGATTGCTGCTCATGTTACTGCTCTCGCCAGGATTAAACTCTATCGCCATATGGTTCAGGCGGGTACCAATCTGGCATATTGTGACACTGACAGCATCATTACGTCAAGCCAACTTGAGACATCGACGGCGCTTGGAGACTTGAAGAATGAATACCCTGGTGTTACTTTCAGTGGTACTTTCCTCGCTCCTAAACTGTACATGTTGCGCGGTAGTGACTTATCTATTAAGGTCGTCGCCAAAGGAATACGAGAGCGGACTGAGAGCACTTTTAACACTCTCGCTAACGGTGGCACTGTATCTAGTTTTGAGCTTGAAAAGCTGGGAAAGATGGCACACTCGGGTTTCCGACCGCCGCAGATGTTCGAGCTAAAGAAGAGTCTCCTCTTCAAGTCGGTCAAGCGGACTTGGGATGGGAATCGTACTCAGCCCCTTAAGTTTGAGGATTGGTAATATGGCAGCATTGAACAGAGCGTTAGCTATTGAGTTTGTTAAGAGTTTAGAGGGCAGCATTCCAGATTCTCTGGAGGATGTGGCCTATGAATTGATGCTATAAACCCAACTAAGGTCAAAGACTCTGAGATAACGCACACCGGAGCGCGGTTTCACTTTATTCGGCTTAAAGAACGGTGACCGCTAAAGACAAGATTATTGTCTATCTCATGCGACATCCCAGCGGGGTTAGTGGGAGTCAGATAGATGCATGGTTAGACTCATGCCGCAAAGACGGCAGGTTTACCTATCAACAGATGTGCGATGCCAAGCGGGCGTTGAGAGATGCTGGCCGTATCGTATGCACCAATGGGAATTGGTGGCTCAAAGACATTCCAACATCACAGAAAGAGGCAGCCAATGAGCGAAAGCAACTCGCCAAGCGACGTAGAGAATCAAGAGCCAAACAACGAACCGGAACAAACTGAGCCTTACCACGATGTCGAGCTTAACTCGGCAGTGAAAGAGGACCTCAGTCACCCGAGTGACAAAGAGACTCAACTTGATTCGGCTATGAGGGAAAAAGACTCTCTCACAAGCGACACCTTAGTTCCACCTCCTGACCATGGTTGGCTAGAGCAATTCGAAGCTTTCGGATTGAAAGCTTTCAATGAGTTAGAGGCGGTAGCAATTCAGGGTCTAGTGGCGACAGAGACTGACTTGCTCATCTCACTCGCTGTTAAGCTTCTCAAACTAGCTAGAGTGCATGACCCGGACGCCTTCTATAAGGCGTCGCTAGAACAGCACGACTAACTCTTATATTCTTAGCTTAAAACCAAACAACCAATCACAAGCGAGACTCATACCATGTCAAAAGAAAAAGCAACCAAGCCGGCAACCTCCAAGCCCTCATTCGCAATTCCGGAAGGCTATCAAAAGCATACTGGAGACGTGCTGGGGTTTCACGACTTAGAGGAGCAGGGTCCTATCCACGGGATTCCGCGCGGTGCAAAGATTAGCGACTCGAAGTTGGACGCGAAGAAGCCATCTTCGTTTGTCATCTTCGAGTTACTGTCTCCTTGCAAGTATACTGAGGGGACTGGCGACGAAGCTGAAGAGAAGACGGCTGACAAGGGGCAGATGGTTGGAGTCTGGACGAAGGGGGGCATGCGTGCTCTCCGCAATCTCTGCGATAGAGAGGTGTTTATGTTTCACACTGGAGAGCGGAAGCTCAAAGGGCGCCCGGACGCTCAAGACCCAATGAAGACATACGACTTTCACGTCAAGCCCGGCAAGCCGAAGCTCATTCCCATCATTGAGGATACGCGAGAGAAGAGCATTGGTGAGAAGAGCATGTTTCAGATCTCAAGGCCGTCTCGTGAGCCCGGTGAAGACATCGACGAAGCTGTAGGCTTCTAAGACTTGGGTTAGCCGTACCTAAGCGGTTCGGTCCGCTATAAAACGGTTAGGGGAGCCTGAGTAATTGCGCCAGGCTCCCCGCTTATTACGGGGTTAGAGATAGAGAGCATATGAAACCGCCTAAGAGCTACGCTCCCCTCTGGTGGTCTCGTGGGGTTCTAGACGGCAAGGCAGCCGCGCGTAAGCGCCGCGGCCGCTTTTTCGCGCTCTACCTGCTCAAAGCAGGTGAGGCTCTCAATCCTGGCGAGTTGCTAGGAGAGTTTGAGTGTGTGTATCGGTGTGCTTTTCGCGCTGGATGGGATGCCGAGCAAGCGGCCAGAGTATTACGTAACACATTCTCGTCACAACCACGCAAGTGTGGTAGCCTTCATCGAAGCTGAAGCTCTTTTGAAGTGTTTTGTAGGCAATTCGAGGTTTTATGGCTGACACTGATTATGTGATTCATCCTCTTTTCCCTCTCAATGATGATGAGGATGACCCGGACGCTGTTCCGCCGGACGTTCAAGAGATTCACATACAGCGAAAAGAGAACGGGAGACTGGTAACAGCTCCTAGAGTCTTTCTCCCTGGCGAGATGACTAGTCTAGCTCAGCTATTCGGTGAGTATGGTGGCGGGGAATATCACTTAGTAGCCCGCAATCACAAAAAGCAGTTGCAAGGGCGCCGTATGTACTCTCTCCCGGGTCCGTCTAAGCCGATGTTTGACGACGGAATTCCCCTTGGAGGTCAGAAACCTCAGGTTCAAGCTTCTCCTCAAAACCCCATGATGGCCATGATGGGAGGGGGAGAGGGGGGAATCATGGGACTCGTCATGATGATGATGCAACAGATGATGGCCGGCCAGAGTGCTGCAGCCGCTAATCAGAGTCAGATGATGATGGCCTTCATTCAATCAATGGCGACTGGCAATCAGGCTCAGATTGCTGCGGCTCAAGAGAACATGAACCGCCAGGCGGAGAGAGACTCAAGAGATAAAGAAGCTCAGATGGCTATGCTCATCAAGCTAACTGAAGCTAGACAAGCTGGCAATTCTACCGGAGGAGAAGAGAGCTTCTTTAAAGGCGTCGAATTCATGCGCCACTTTGCGACTCAGCAAGTGGAGATGATGAAAGCGACCGCCAAGGGTGGCGATAAGGAATTAGATTGGGAAAGTCTCATTGAGTCTGGCTTACAGGCTTTACAGACATTCAACGCATTCAAAGACATAGCAGGAGGCGGAGGGCTCCCTGGAGCGACTCCTCCCACTGAGGTTGTGTCATGAGTAAGTACACTCCAGAGATTGACTCTCAACACAAATGGAAACTCCTCTCTGAGATGCCAGCCATAGACTCTAAGAATGAGCATCTTAGACACATGGCTGACTTAGTGTGGGAACTTTCCGGTCATAGAGTCATGACTTTTTTCAAACTGGCTCTAGCGGTAGCCAGAGACGGAATCTCTTTTGAATCAGATATCAAACAGTTTGGTCATGAAGATATCGCAGGTGTCACCCGTCACCCTGAACCGAATGACGCAATTGATGCTTACATCCGGGGGAGTGATGATTGCGATGCGAAGGCAAGACTTTTTGTCGCATTATGCCTTGCACGCGGTTTTAATGCTCGACTCTGGCCTCTTTGGAAAGGAGACCAGCTATCACATGTTGCTGCTGAAGTTGAACATAATGGTCGCTGGATACACGCAGAGACAATATTGGCTAGGGCTCAACTAGGAGAGATGCATACTGCAGTTCCTAAAGAGCCGACCACAGGTAAGTGGAAGATGGCATGAAAACCGAAGATGAAATAAGACTCATATTCTCTAAGCTGTATCCTCCTGAGGCTTATGTCAGAGGAGCAGTCGGACCTTTTGATTGGTTTCTGTCTGGATTCCGGAAAGGTGAGGCTAACAGTGAGATGCAAAGCGGTTCTAGTGAGCGGGAACATGAACGGTTTTAGGTGTGAGTCTCGCGCTAAGGATGTGTGGGGATATTGTTGGCTCTGTTCGCTGGCCCGCACTAGACCTGCCGCGGGCCGTGCTATAAGTGGAGCTATGCGAGCGAAAGCGGTCAGCAAGTGAGCGGTAGAGTCGGCACTCTAGAAAGACGGAATCCTCTCCCGCCTGGCTCTTACTGGATTGATGTCTTCGGGCTGAATATTCCAAAGTTTGACAATTGGTTGAAAGCGTTTAGCGGGCTTGGGGTTCGCACGGACGCTACTCAACAGTTCGAAGCAACGACAGTTCCGGCTAGGCGGACCTGGTATAAGTTTACTTTCACTCCTCCCTTTGAAGGCGCGCCGGTAACTTGGGACACTACCTTTGGTTTCCCAACTATCGCCGATGCGTCTATTAGGAGTTCTGAGGATACGGTTAGTCGTCCAGACCTTCCAATTGACCCTTTGGATGAGTTGTCTAACTGGACTAATTCTCTAGAGCAAAAGCTTGGAGGCTCTCTAGGAAGCATTGCCGGAGTCGTTCCGTATGCCCTTTTAGGAGCCGCTGGTTATGTCGGCTTTCTCCTAATTAGCAGTCTCGTTTCATCTCGGGTAGTAAGAAAGGTGAGTAAAGTTGGAAAACGAAGCAAGTGATTTAAGGTCCACATACGAAGTAGATGGTATTGGTTCTATTAGAACCATGAATGGTACTGCACTAGGCACCATTGCGGGAGCCGCCTCATACTGGGAAAAAGAAGCTAAGGCTCTCAGAAGGTCAGCCAACAAACAATGGCGCGATGGCTTTCTCACTGGGTCAGTGTCAGTCGGCTCTCTGACTCTTGTGATTGTAGCTATCTCGCGAGTATTCTTCTAAAAGGACTCCTCAATGAAGTATCTGTTTTTCGCTCTTATCCTTTCGGCCTGCGCTCCTGTTACCTCACAGCAGAAACGCAAGTTCGAAGATGATGCTTACAAGGCTTGTAAGGTCGTTGTCCAGGTACACGAGGCGTTTCCGGAAGCTGGAACGGCTGGCGAGTAATGCGTCTAATAGACTGGCTATTAGTCGTTTGGTCAATCTTCCTACTAGCTACTCTCTATAAGCTAGTAGTTATCTGGTTTCAGGCTAACACTGCTCACCGTTTTGACCTCAAGTGGTCAAGACATGAGGCGCGTAGTCGTCCAGACGTTCTCCCTACGATTCTGGCTTTATTGTCAGTCGTATTGAGTGTGTTCAAACAAACAGAGGTATGTCATGCTGAAGAAAACAGTGAACAAAGCAAAGTCGACGGCAAAGAAGGCGGTAGCGAGGGCTCGTAAGGCTGTAGCGCACGCAAAGAAGGTTTCAAAGAAATATCACGCTCAGAAGTGAGTAGAGAGGCGCTCTAACAGGCGCCTTTTTCTATTGCTAGATAGTAATCACTGCCGAGCCGGTCGGGCAATAGCGAGCCTTTGGTATGGTTACCTTAGCGTCGCTTGCTCCGTGCTTGGCGAACTTGAATAGGTAGTCTGGCCAGTGTTCCACTGCGGTAGTGCCTGAGACCTCGTTTCTCTTATTTGAGTGACAGATCATAAACACTATTCCGTTTACAGCCTTCGCCCACTCCCCCAACTCATGACATATTACGGGTATCTTCGTCCCTTTGATTACTTTCTGTTTTTGGGAGTAGTGGAAGGAGTCAAAGATGATAGTGAAAGCTTTACGGACTCTTGCCTCTTCCTGCCAATCAGTCTCGCTCTCAGTCACGTAAAGCTGACTAAGATTAGCTCTCGCACTTTTCGCCGAATAGATAGCAAGCTCAGATGGCATCTCCAGACTTACCAGAAGCGCCGGGCCGAGATGAGTTGCCCACCTAATCGCGGAACGACTCTTTCCCGTCCCTCCTCTACCAAAGAGTGTTGACGTCGAGGGTCGCACAAACCCACCTAATAGAACCGTATCTAACTCAGAGTCTCCAGTCTCGTATCTGGCTGGCTCTGATATAGCTATATCGGCAGCGCATATAGACCCAACTCTAGCGCCGCTGACATCCTCGATAAGAGAGTACGTGTCAGTACGATTGCATTGAGAGCAGACTAACAATCTGATTCTAGCCGTCTTCTGATGTAAGCAAGCTACACACTCGTAGAGTGGCATGGGTACTTTCCGACCCAGGTTACCCGAAACCCGGGTCTAACTTGACCGTGGCAGGTCTGCCGTGCTACAGCTGTATTATGTGGCATGAAAGCGCAGTGCGCGAGGGGTTTAACCCGTACTCGGATTCCCCCGACACTGCCGGCTTATTCAGCTCAATTGCCCATGCTGTCTCAGGCGCTGCTAAGGGAATCGCCAAAGGCGCCAAGTCAGTAGGTAATGCAGCCGTCAAAGTGGCGAGCGTTCCGGCGGGGGCCGCCGCTAAACTGGCTAAGGCCACTCATATCCCTGGCGCCAATCTCCTAGTCAATGCAGTGCTTCCTGGAATCACTGCCACCAAACTAGGAGGTCAAGTTATTCAGTCGACTATCAATTCAGTAGTCAATCCGAATATCAAGAATCTGGTCAATAGCGCGCAGCTTGCATTGAAGAATGCTGGCCCGTTGGGCATGGTCGCAAGCGGCGCCTTAGGGGCGATGCAAGCCGGCTTGCAAGGCAAGAATCTCGAGGAGATTGCTTGGGCTGCTGCTGAGGGTGCGGCTCCCTCTGGTATTGACGCAGCGATTAAAGCCGCTCATCAATTAAGAGGAGGAGCTAACGTTCTAACTACCGCTCTCAATGCGGCTGCTACGAGTTTCGTTCCTGGCAGCCCTGAGAAGTTTGGTTTCGACATCGGCATCAAGACTCTCAAAGAGGCTGCTAGCAAAGCTGCCCTTGGAGTCGCACGTAAGGCTCTCCCGAGTGAGGGTGCTAGGCGCGCTTTTGATGTGGCCGTCGGAGTTGTCTCTAAGGGAGGACTTCCGAATCTCCCAGATGTCGTCAAGGCAGCCAAAGGTCTCAATCCTGCCGCAGTCATTGCGTTGGCTAAAAAGAATCTTCCAACCAAACTCATTGGAGTTGCTAATCCCATGCGTAGTCCTGTCTTTGTTCGCCCCGGCTCTCTCCCTATTGTATCGCTAGGACGCAAGGCGGTCTCTATTAGCGCCGTTCCTTCTGCTACAAAGGCAGTGGTTGACGCGCTGAAACACAATCCGTCTTTGATTGGTTCTAGCCGCCAACTCTTGGCGCAGAATATGAGGACCAACTCAGCAACCGTCAATGACGCGATGGCTATCGTGTCGCGAGGTAAGAACCTCTTGCCATGGCGTTCAATGGCTCCTCATACGGTAGCATTCATCCGCAAGTATGTGCCCAATGCACCTTTGACAGCTCTTCGTCATGCTCATACGGATGTGGGTGGGCTAGACGCGAGTGGTACGACTTACATCGTCGAAAAAGGGGATGGTCCTTGGGCAATTGCTCAGAAGCTCTCTGGAAACGGCAATAACTGGAAGATGCTCCTTGACTATAACAAGGACAAGAAACCAACCGTTGATAAGAACATCTGGGTTGGAGAGGTGTTGAATCTCCCTCCAAGCTGGCAGAAACCAGTGCAAGTTCTGAAGCCTACTACGGCCCTCCCCTCTGTTCCGCCTCCCACGATTGCTCCTCTGCCAAACCCTGTAACTCAGGTGACTACGGCTGCAACTAGCGTAGTCCCATCGATTCTCCAGGCCAAAGCAATCTTGGCTGCATGGGGTAAGACGGACGGAATCAATCAGTCAGGTCTCCCTGACTACGGTTTGAATCCGGCAGATATGAGCACGAGTATGGGGCCTCGTGATACCATGATGCTACAGAGCTTCCAGGTATGGGACAATAAGACTCTCAATGATGGGTTGCCAGTTGATGGCAATCTTGACTCCAATACTTTGATTGCTCTCCAAAGTTGGGCAGCCAATCGTGCAGTAGCCGCTTCTCCCTCAGCAACTCCAATTGTCGGCAGTCCAGGAATCATGCAAACGATTCCGACAGTCATTGGCGGAACAGATTCGGTTCTCCCAACTGTGACTGTGACTCCTAAGCCGGCTACGACTGCTACGCCAGTAGTCGCTAGTGCGTCTAAGTCGGCCACTGGCGGGAGTGGAGCGGCAATTGCAATTGGGGCTGTAGTTGGAGGTCTTTTGTTCGGCGTGCCGGGCGCTCTAATTGGAGCTGCTAGCGGAGCTGCGGTATCTTGAATCCTACAATCACAATTGCGAACCAAGATACTGGCTCTCTCTTAGACTTGGGAAAGGCTACTGCTTTACCCAGTCTTGGAGCAGCAGCTGGAGCTATGGCCGGGTTAGCTATGACCGATGGCGACTCAATTGTAGTCGTCGGTTTGATGGCTGCTTTAGGAGCGTTCGTAGGGAGTGCGGTTTCTAATGCCCCTCCAAAAGCTAACCCATAGCAGCGTTCACGGACCGCTCAAAGTAGACCCTAAGTCAAGTATTGAGCGGACAGTTACTATCTTCGGTCGTAAAGTTCAAACCCAAACACTGATACTCACTGGAACAAGTCTCGCGCTAGCAATAGCGTTAGTATTAACGAAGGAAACAATCAAAGATGAAACTCCGCGGCATGACTAAAGGCATTGGCGGGAGCGCTATCGAGGGTGCGGCAGGCGTCATTGCGTTTTACGCACACCGCATGCTTTCCTCGAAAGTTGCTTTCGTTCAGAATCATCCACTAGCAGCTCCGGCTGCTATCCTTGCTCTCGGGCATGTGGCTAAGAAGAGCGGCAAGCTCAGTAAGCTAGGCGGAGCCCTTTGCGGTATCGCCGGCTATGCTGGCGCTCAGGTGTTCGAGCTGCAGAAGGCTAGCAAGGCCGCTACTCCTCAAACATCGGGCTTCGATGACACGGGGGCTCTCACTCAGTTCCGTGATATCGGCGCTTTGACTCAATACAATGACATTGGAGACTTTGCGCCTACGGCAGGCTCCTCTTACGATGAAGCCCAGACTCTGGGTCTCTGAGTAACGTAGCTATAAAAGCAAACACGTTCCCTAAACAGTAACCCAGTTTTCAAAGGTATTCTCAAACATGTCGTCTCAAGTTGGTTTTCTTACTCAGCGTTCCCGTCTCCTCGAAGCCTACAAGAAAGCGGAGCAGGCGGTAACGTGCCGCACGATTCCGTATCACTCCACGACTTACTTTCAGGGTGATATCGTGAACTTTGCCGGCGCGACGAATCCAGGTGTCGGATTCGCAGTGTTTCGCAAGAATCAGTCGCGAACTCTGTTCAACTATGGCGTGGGCAACCAAGTCGCGTTGGGCGGATTCGGCGGTCAAACGACGGCCACTGAAGCTGACACCAATCTCGGTAAGGCTTCGAGCACCAATGGTGCTGAAGACTTCGTGATTGAAGGTGTCGGCTTTCATCAGCGCGGTTGCCGTGTCGGCTATGCGCCTGGCACTGGCAATCTCTACGTCGGTGGTGTCGGCTCTGTCACTGACTCGGACGTGATTGCGTCGATGACTGGTGACATCAGTGTCTACGACCCGGCAGCAATCAACATGCCGCCTCAGGTTCAAAGTCCGTTCAATCTGGAGAACGGTATTCTCAATGCCTTGCTCCCTCTCATCTCGGTGAGTTTCCTCTTTGACAGGAAGCGTACGGAGAAGATTGGCACGGTCGATGTCATGCCGTGCACGTCCGCAAAGTCATACCTCCGAGCCAATGGCGAGCCGAGCATGAACAACATGTATCGGATTCCCGAAGGCTACCTCTGGCGTCGTGACGGTCAGCCAGACAGCGAGTTCACTGCCCAATTGAACTTGGAGCGCCCCTTGGTTGTGCCAATCAATGGCATCATTCCCTTCGTCACCGGTGGCACGCAGACCGCGAATGCCGCCCCTACTCAGATCTGGATTGAGGTCACCATGCGCCTCTTCGGCCTCGCGGTTGACCTTCCGTCCGCCAACTGAGCTAGGTTCCGCGCGACACCAGTCCGGCTAGCCCGGACTCATAGGGCCGCTAGTCACCCGGCTAGCGGCCTTTTTCATAACCTTTGCAGTGGAGTTTGACTATGTTTGGCAACGAAAAGAACCCCCGGTTCAGGAACGACTTGCACGTCCCGCGCGTCAAGCCGTTCTCCAATGACACTTGGGAGGCTAGCGCCTCTCTCCCTGGCAATCAGATTCAGTCTGAACAGGAACCAATCGTTTTTCCCTCAGCGTGCCGGATTGTGGGTATCTATCCCTCTATCACTCTGAATGATACTAGCGGATTAGTCGTTCCGACGGCCGACGACATTCTGGTCAACCTCAGCATGAACAAGCAGAGGGTCTACACGGCCAATGTCGGTCAGACCTCTCAGGCACGCAATGGTGACGCATTCGTTACTCTTGCCGCTCTGAATACTGCAGTCCGAGACTTGAATATTGAAGTCTTGGTCCCTCGCCCGCAAGCCTCAATGGCTTTTCGCTGGAAGCGCTTCATTCAAGGCACTCCAATCTACCGTGACGTCATTGTGTCCCTGGCTCTCTTTGTGGAGATTGACGACTAATATGGGCATCCCTGTATCAAACAACCGATATTCTTTTCCCTCCGGATATCGGGGCTATGTTGCGTTTTCTGGTGGAGCTTACGCCCCCTGGAATGGCTATAACAATGGTGCGAACACCCCTAGCAGTTCAATCATTGGGGCTGTGTTACAATTCCTGACTACAGGTGTTCCAACTGATAGTCAGACTTTGACTTTCATCGGACCGGACGGAAAACTTTACAGTTTTCAGTTTCTCTATAACGCGACTGGAGAGTCCAATCCTCTAGCCATTACGGTGCGTCTAACCGCTTCTGGCTCAAGTACGGCAGCTCAAGTGATGACCGCTCTATTGGCTATCCTTGCTTTGCCTCAGGCAATCACACAAGGTGGAGTCCTGGTTAAGTTCCCTTGGACTTCTCAAGCTGTCAACGCGACCACCTCGCGACTCAACTTCAATCAAAACGGCAATGTTAGCGCGAGTGTTACTCCAGCTAATATGACAGTAACAACCATTGCACAGCCGACTATTGGACAAACTGGAATTAGTCCGGCAAAGAGTGTTTGCGCTATTGCCGGTCGAACTGGTGCGTTCTTGCCTGGACCATAATCACAATGAAGGTTCAAGCTAAAGCAGGGGCTGTTTTTGCTAGACTAGATGACTCGGACGCCGGTGAGGGTCTAGCTATCTTCTTTAGTCAAAAGGCTTCAGATGAAGTCCGTTGGAGGTTTGACGTATACGCCAAGCTAGACACCGGTGCGGAGTTGCTAGTCGGATGGTTCTTTGTAAGCCCTCCTAGCGCAACTGACCCTATCGGTCCAGTCACTCGTCAAGTTGGAGCGGCGGTATGCCCCGGCGCAAAAACTTGGAGCGTGTGTGTCAGCCCTGCTTTAGGCTCTCAAGTAGTCCCGAATGAATCGGCAGATATCTCTCTCCAATCGAGCAAGTGCTGCACTGCCCCGGTCGGAGTCACTCGCGTTGGACAGAGGTATGGCTATCTGGCTGACAATGCTTCTGGCGTAACTCAGTTAGTCAATAGCATCTTTCCAGGCCGAACCGTAACAAGTATTGCTGCGGTCGGCCTTGCTGGTGGAGGTAGTGTTCAGATTAATGCTGGACCAGTTATCACCGTTCCAGTTGGAGTAGGATTCAATCTAGAGCCAGGGGCAGTGATTCAAAAGATTGATGCTTCTACTGGCGCTTCTCCTGTAATCAGTATGACCAATGTGGTTTGGGCCATTGAGTTTCTAGAGAGTGCTTAATGGCTAAGTACTATAGTGGAGGTAGCACTGGTCCAGGTTTTGTAGTTGCTGGAACACCCGCCATTGGAAAAGTTATAGGTTGGGATGGAACTCAGCCAATCTGGGAAGCGGTCCCTACTGCTTTCGATATTACTGGGTTTGGTCTGACTGGCGCCTCTCTTGTGCTTGCTGGTGCGACTGTCACAAACCCCGGCTTTGCAGCGTCCTACAATCAATTAGCTACAGCCACGAATCTGACTGACACTGAGGGAAACAATGACGTGATAGCATTGCCTGCTACCGCTTTCGTCTCTCCTCACGTTGTCACCAAAAACGCCTATGGCTCTGTCTGGAACTTTACTCTTCATGCTTCAAGTCCGCTTGGGGCTGACACTGCCGGTGCCAGCATCTTCTGGGGTCAGAATGTTTACTTTGGCTCTGCTGTAGACCCTGGAGTGTACAATAGTGCTTTCGCAAACTCTTTAGCGACAACTCTCAAAGCGGCTCCTAACGGAACATACGCATTCAACGCTCTAGCCGGTCAAAGTACTTTTTGGTGGGCTCGTACGGCATTCGGGCTGACTGTTGCCAACTTTACTGTTGGAGGGTTCCCCTTTGCATGCTCGAAAGTCGCAAGCGCGGTTGCAGTGACTAACGGCAACGGTATCACTGAAAACTATGATTGCTTCCGCTCCGACAATACCGGCTTAGGGGCCTTTAACATGGTGGAAGCATGAGTGGTGTAGGTATTAGCGGTATTATTGCGAATCTGCCAGGGACAGTAACTCCTTACCCAACTCAGGACCCTAGTCTAGAGTTAGGAGGATATAGGACAGTTGCTGACTCAACCGCGCGAGATGCCATTCCGGCTAACTTTCGTGTTCTTGGTATGCTTGTTACTCTCCAGAGCACTGGAGTCACTTATCAGCTATTCGGCGGATTAGCTAACGCGAATTGGATAGTCTATACTAATGCTGCTTTTGCTGGAGCGTACTATGTCAATAGTGCTTTTACTGGAGTACAGCTAGGTAGCCAATCAAACCCCTTTACGACAGTTGCAGCAGCATTCGCATTTGCCGCTGTGATTGGGGTTACATCTGGAGCTGTTTTTCTTGGTCAGAATCATACCGAGAATGTGGTGTTTCCTGCCGCGGGTAATTGGGAGTTAGCAGGAATCAATAGCTCAGGAATCAATACAGTACTTTTAACCGGGACTGTAGATATCTCTTTTGCTGTTACGCCTGGTAGACGACAACTCACTAACTTAACAGTTTCTGGTGCTGTGAGCGGGAACGCGCCAAACGGAATCAATAGCAGAGTAAAGTTTGTTGCCTGCTACTTTCTGTCTACTTTAACACTGACAGCGACAGGAGCTGGGTTTTGGAGGGCTGCTTTTGGCGGTTCTGTTCCGATTGGAGCTAACGTATCTCAGAGTGGAGTTGGCGGTATAGTAATTGGTGCGGTCAGTGTTACAGGACAAGTAACTTCCGCTAACTGGACATACTCCAGCACTTTCGGGATAGTTCTAAACTTTTCTACCTCAGACCTGAATACGTTTATTAATTGCTCCTTCAATGGGAATATTACTGCAGCGGTTGGTTCTACGCTCCGCTTCATCGGCACGACATTCTTTTTCAATGGTGCTCAAGTCATTGGTAGTGGCGGAAACATTGCTGTCCAGTTTGACGGTTCTTCGTCACAAACATTCGCTTCAGCTGGTCCTACAGTTACAAACTGTGTAGTTTCTACTCTAAATGCCAATCCGTCTATCAGACAGCTAGTCAATACTAATGTAGGGATAGGGTTATCTGGTTTATATCCGCAAGCTCTAGTTCGTGTCATTGCTACAATGACTCTTTTAGTCCCAGGGACGCTAGGGAACATGATACTAAGTGTTTCTTATCGAGATCTGCTAAACGTAGCACAGACTAAGCAAGTGACTCTTGTACCACTAAACATTGCTGGAGTTGCCGGGGACGAAGTAAGCGGAGAGTTTACTTTTTCTAAGATTGATAATACGGGTGTTAGTGTGGTCACAAGCGGTATTACTACTGCGGGGGCTCTGTCTGTCAGTGTGGCAGCAGTCGCTAGGATTCTAAATTAAGTGGCTTCTTTCACTGCCTCCAGCTCTCCTGAGAGGTACGATATCGTAAAGACGATAGCGGATAGAGACGCAATCTCGCCAAGAATAAGGGGTGAGGTTGTTTATGTGGAGGTTACGTCCTGCTATTATGAGGTGGCGTCAGATCTCTCATGGTCGTTTTTAGATTCGTCTCCTACTCTCAATGCTCAACTCTTCTGGTGGGTCGACCCATCGGGCAATGATGATGCTGATGGTAAGACGCTAGAGACTGCGTTGGTCAGCGTGGCCGAATTAAATATGAGACTTTGGCCTTTTGGGCGTAAGCAGAATTTAACTACTGATGTAACCATTCGTATCAATACCACATCTCCCAATCTGGCCAGTATTGCCTTTTACCCTCAACTAGTTCTCAATGTTGGAACTAACGAATCTACTGTCGCAGGATTCACGTTGAATGTAATTGCAGGGAAAGTATCCAGCGCTCCAATTGTACTTAGTTCTAACGCCGTAATTCCTATTGCCACCTCTAATCAAAGAGGACAATTCGCATGTTCCTCTGGAGCATTCATTGACGATGAATTGATTGAGGTTATCTCAGGGCAAGGTATCGGAGGAGTTGGCTACTGTGCTGGATTGAACGGTGACTCTCAGCATTGTTTCTATACTGGATTAAGCGTTCCAACTATTGCGGGGAGTCTAGTTAACGGAGGCCACGGGCAAGATATTAAGCCTCTTGCTGGTGATAGTGTTGTAGTTACTCGACTTGCTACTCAGTTTGGACGCATTGAGATTGAGTGTTCTGGCTACGCTAGAGTTTTTATTCAATACGTGAAGACTCCTAGAGTCAGCATTAACGGTCAGTCTGTTAACACTCCTTTCGCTGGAGTTGGAGGGCCGGTTTTTCTATCTTGCTGTCAACAAACATCGCCCGGAGGTAGATGGGAGAATAACTGTGGAGGTGCGACGCTCCTTCAATGTCGAACTATAAGAGGCGGATATACGGCTTTAGTAGGTTCAGGCTGGTGTGTAATTGGCCATGTCGTACAGGGTCGATTGGGGCTATCTGGACAGTGTGTTAGTTACGGAATGAATCTAGATGGCGGACAACTCAGAATAGGTAATAACGATAATTCTGACCATCCAGGGCAAGCAGACTACTCTAAGTGGTTACTCTTTTCATCGTATACCAATCTCTTCTCTGGCGGCAGTAGTGGTTGTATTGAGTTCTCAAGAGGCGCTCTTAGAGGTCCTTCTAATGACGGTATTGCTGTCATGGTATGTGATGCCTCAGAGTTTTGGAACACAGACTTTAATGGGTATCTTTGGGGCGATACAAGTGCTCCAAACCTTTATGCTATAGGCCTCTGGGTTTTTGCTAATTCATGGGCTGAGCAAGGTAATATATCTCCTGGGGTGCTAGCTGCTACTTGGAAGATTCCAAGCATTATCAATATGATGATTGATAATCTAACTTTCTCTTTTAGCGACAATCCAGTATCTCTTAAAAACAGTAACTGCGGTCTCATTGGTAGTAACTACAATGTTGCGAATAACTACAATGAGACTGATTCTGGTTTCTATCGTACAGCTCAAAACGCTAATGTAGCTGCCACTCCTTTTTTACAGATTAAAAAGTCTGGCATGTATCGCGTTATGGGCTATGTTTCTGTAACGACTGCCGATGCTGCGGCAGTGGGAACACCAGTTCTAAATGTTCTCTATACAGACGATTCAGGAGTGCAGCAGACTAAAGTGGTAGTTACTGGTCCGGCATTGACTACATTAGGTGGAGTGGGCGGAGAAGTAATCATTGAATGTGGTTCATCTCTAGCCCTCTCTAACTGGTCAATCAGCGGAGTAACCACACCTCTGACCTCTAAATTTAGTGTTCGCATGCGCGTAGAAAAGGATTGTTTTGGGCAATGAACCACCTACAAGCCAAACAAGCAGTAGACCAATCTCTCCCCTCTCTAACTGAAGGAGAGAAACTAGTCGTTCGAGGTATCTCCGACCTGGAGACCTCTTACGGTCAATGGGGTCTTGACCCGCTGTTAGGTGCTGGCTCAAACAACATGGGAGCTATCACCGACCCGAGCTATAAGCAGGGAGCCCCCGCTAGCCCTACTCAGTTTCTACACGGCGACACTCGCCCCTGGACTCCTCAAGACGGAGGAGAGATTCCGTCAGACGGACAGATTCATTACTCGACGGCTTTCGTCAAGTACCCGACTCCAGGCGATGGTTTCAAGGCGGTCGCTAACGTTGCTCTAAAGCAGAATGTGAGAGACGCTATTAAGACTGGCTCTCTACGCAATGTCTCCGCTGCCATGCGAGCGAATCGCTATTACTTTGGAGTTCACCCGACGAAGCAAGAGCGCTTAAACGGAATGACCACTGAGCAAGGCATTCAAGCGAACATTGACGCTCACGCTAAGCGCCTGACTCAATGCATTGAGGACATGACTAAAGCGACGGGGGAGCTAAACCCGTTTGCTCAGTTTCTAGGCAATCCTTTCATTCCGGAGCCGGGGGTAACGCAGACCAAACTCCCTTTATATTCTGGCTTTCTATCCTCGGACTGGGGGCCGGAATCTTCTACGGAACTGTCGGAATCGGAAGTCCTAGAGCACGCGGACAACTATCTAGAGGGTAAGTCGAATGGCTAAACGCGATACAACTCCTAAGTGGCTCATTCCAGCCATCCTCGCTACTGGAGCCGTTGCCTTGTTCGCCAAGTCGGCCGGCGCATCTCCAAAGCAGCAGTCCGGGAATGTTCAAACTGCCACAGTAGGCAATCGTATTTACTCGATTGCTCGGCTTGGTGAGGGGGCTTACCTCGTGACTCTCATCTCGACAGGGGGAGTCATTGAGCGGAGTCCAGTCAGCTACACGTTTAATCAACAGGGCGTCATGGGGACGTTTGGAGATGCTGGCAAGGTGGCTCAATTGAGGGCAGACCTCAACGCAATGAGCGTCAACTTTCAAAGCTAGCTATCTGTCAGAACTCGGGGCAGTATTCGCAACATGATAACCGCCATCATCACTTGCATGGGTCGTAGAGAGCATCTAGAGACTACTCTGGCGTTTGCTCTTCAGACTTTTGATAAAGTCATTGTGGTTGATTGGAGTTGCCCTCAGGGAAGTGGTGAGTATGCCGCTTCTGAGGGAGCAAGCGTGGCTTACAAGTATGGGGAGAAGTTCTTTAGCGGTTCTCGGGCAAAGAACTACGGAGCCAAGCTTGTTACAACCGAGTATGTTGCTTTTATTGACGCCGATACTATGTGCATGCCGGGGCTTAAGGAGGAGATTGCTTCTCTCATTGGCCCTAATCGTATGTTACTATCTGCTCGCACTCACGACGGGCAAGACGTAAACGATACAGTGGGTTTTCTCATCTGTCAGACAGCTAGATTCCGAGCGGTCGGGGGCTTTGATGAGACTTGGATAGGTTGGGGCGCTGAAGACATTCACTTGCGTGGCAAACTCTTTCTAGATGAGAGGCTTGAGGTAGTGCGGCTCTCCGGCATGGTGTTAGGCGCCATTGCGCATGGTAACGACATTCGAAGTGAGAATCGCGAAGCTCCAATCGAGTTGACTGCTGTGCACAATCATAAGACTCTGGCGAATTGGTTCGCCTCAAAGGGTATCTCTGAATACGTGACTAATCCTCGCGTTCAGGATATTGTGTTTCATGGTCAGCATTCGCCGGAGTGAGCCCCCGAAGTTTTTGTTTTTGCAGACTAACCAGCGCTGCAACCTCAAGTGCACTCATTGCTCATATTGGCACAATACTGACTCTGACCGCGCGAATTATCTGAGTTTGGAGGCTCGCATTGCCTTCCTCACTGAGTTCAAGCGGATTGGCGGTCAAGGCATGGTGACATGCGGAGGGGAGCCAATGCTAGACCTAGAAGACTACTTCGCTCTCACCTCCGCTTGTCGGAGGCTAGAGCTTTGTTGTTTGTCGGTTGTAAACGGGACGCGCGTTCACACAAAGCAAGCGGCTGAGAGAATGCTTCTAGAAGGCCCGAGCGAGATTACTATCTCTCTTGACCATTGGAACGCTGAAGACAATGACCGACTGAGAGGTGTCAAAGGGGCACACTTGGTTGCATCTAAGGCCGTTCAGTTGCTAGTTGAAGCTCGCGCTAAACTTTCGCTAGAGACTCCTATCAATGTGATGACTATCTTGAGTGAGGACACTTGGCCGACTCTTGAGCCCTTTTTTAATTATGCTTTGAATACACTTGGAGCTGATAAGCTGAAGCTCAATCTCATTCAACCAACGTTTCAGGGACGCGGAGAAGATGCTTACTTCTCGGGCTCTCGCATCAAAGACATTGATGCTTGTCTCTCAATGGTCAATTGGTGTGATAGCCTGTTTGGTATCAAGCGTAATCCAGAGTGGCTCTCTGATGTTGAGATGTATCTTCGGGCGATTCGGAATCCGCTGTTAGGTTGGAACTCCTCTCGTGGAACTGACCGGGCTATCTGTAATAGCTATGACCGCAACATCATGCTTGACCTCTATGGGAACGCGCGACTGTGCTTCTCTAATCTTTTTCCAGACATTAAGCTGACTCCTGGCGAGCTAGAGGCGTTTTGGTTTGAGGAGAGCGTTCCAATTCGAAACTGTATGGTAGGCTGTAAGCAGTACTGCGGAATCAGCCATAGCGTGCGAAAGAGTGAGTCCACTCTAAAAGAACCATCATGACTAATAGTGACGACGAAACACCGGCAATCAATAAAAACCGAGTGGCGAGTGTTTGGGATATGCATCCAGAGATGCCAAAAGTAGGGTCGGCTCCAAAGATACCGGCGGCTGATTCTGTCCCCCTAGTAGCAGGCAACGGAAACAGCCAAAGAGTTCTAGAGGACATTCTAGACGCCGTGCGTGAGAGTCTAGAAGAGTCTCGATTGATTCGACAATCTGGACAGCAGACGGCCGCTCACGCGCTTAAAGCGTTCGAGAGCTTGCCGAAACTGCAGAAGAGAGTCGGTCGAGTCGAGCTAATAGCTATAGGAGCAGTCGTTCTCAGTGTGGCGACACTGGTTCTAAAGCTATGCGGCCGATAGTCGAACAGTACGGGGCTGCCAAGGGACATCCAGGCGCAGAGCCTGATGTCGACCATGGGCCCGGGGATGCTGCCGCAATCCGCGCAATCAAGGGTAAGGGGCTTGTGGCGACGATTACCCCAACCTTTGCAGTCGCGGTCATCGTGGGCCTCGTGACGCACTTTGCTACGGCTAAGCCGGACCCTGTGTCTGGAGAGGTAGGAAACGAGGCTCGTAGATGCAATGAGTCAGTGACTCAGCTACGGGCGGACTTCACTCAGTACAAGGCTGAGCAAAGTCTAGCTAACATCATGAATGAGCGGAAACTCAATGAGTTACTTGCTCGGACTTACATCCCCAGTAATTACAACGGCGCTGTTACTCATCCGGTTGATAATGCGGTCAGTAGGCAGCTCGCGCAGTAGAACATACTTCTTGCAGTCGCAACGCGCGCAAGAGGCCAGATGATTCGTGTGATAGTGCGCTCCTTGAGAGTGTCCGCACTTACAGATATTCATGTGGGCCAGTAAGAAGGACTCGAACCCTCTGGCGCGCCGCTCCGAGGAGACTGTGCTTACCGGCTTGACCCGTAAAACGTGGGTCTAACGTGTCCGACAGGAGTCGGCCATAGTCTTACAGCTCGATACTCTTGCCGCTCATCTCTTTGTAATAGATTCGCTCATCTCGGCTCGTGGGAACGAAGTCTACACCGTTGGCACTGAGCTTCTCCTTGCCGAAGGCGCGCAAGCAAGCTCGGCTCACTTCCCCCTCTTCAGTTTCCAGGTCTTTCAAGACCTTCAAAGCCGCTTGCTTCTTGGCCTGAAACGCCTTGAACAGAGCGCCGGCTGCTTTTTTGTCGCTGGCGTTCGGCTTTGCCTTGGGGTCCAGGCCCTTGATGAAGAGAGAGATGGCGGATTCTTTGGCGGAAGTTTCAGCGGGGTCGTTCATTGGTTTTCTCCTAGGCAGCAAGCGTCATAGACGCGAATAGCGATTGATAGAGCAACATACTCTGAGGGGTAGCACGGGTCAAGCGAACCTTGCGGTAGTTTGACGTTTTTCTCAATCATGCAATTCAGGACTTGGACACACTCACGGTAAGCTGGGGCGGCTTTGTTGCAGAAGTCTCCACACTCTCGTTTGTCGTAGCCGGAAAGGCACTGAGTATTACTCTCAGGGCTGCCTGCCGTTCCTGTTCCAGCAGTAGCAGGGCTTCCGCCGCTGCTAGGGACTCCTCCGCTACCTGCAACTTCGTTAGGTAGGCCTCCTGTAGCCTGCTGGCCTGCCTGACTGGCGAAGCTTCCAGCTCTCCCCACGTTGTCGGGTATTCCTCCCGTCCCTCCCTGACTGGCGAAGCTTCCAGCGCTTCCAGATGAGCCTCCGCTCTCCTGGCTCTCCTCTCCAGCAGCGCCAGCATCTCCTGATTGGTTAGCATCGGGGGTTCCTTCGTTGAATGCGGTAAAGGGTGGGCCGGCGCATGCGCTAGCCGCGAAGATTGCCGTGAGAATTAACAACTTCATCATCTTGTTCTTTCTTACACTCTGAGTCTTCCGATTCTTCCTCCGAATCGTCTATGATTGCATGTCCCTCTAGCCACTTGATTAGCTTCTCATGGCAGCCGGCGCAAAGGTCAATTGCTCGTGTAGGCATTCCAGCAATTCCAGCACTAACAGAGTAAGATATAACTAAACTCTTCTGCTGAGCCGTATCATCCGACTCACACACATCACAGATTCGAATTAAAGCCATTATGTTTCCTTCCCTGATAGCCGTCTCCAACGCCACTTATTGTAGCACTGAAAACAGTATCCTCTAGAGTAGTGTCTTACTTCAGGATGACAATCAGACATTCTAACTGTCTTCTCTTTATGCTCAAAGTATAATCTCCTATATTCAGCCTGATACTTGAGAATCCTTGCTCTGATTGCAGCGTCGCCATACTTGGCTTTGTAGTAGCAGGGAGAGCACATTCCCTTAGCAAGGTGCGGTCTCTCAGGATGGCAGACGGCTTGCTTAGCCAATGGCCGCGAGCCTCTTGAGAGCCTCAGCGGCTAGGCGGCGGGCTTCTAGGAGAGCGATACGAGTGGAGAGGGTCATTGCTCTACTTCCTGAAGCAAACTTTCATATTGCTCCCGTGTGATGCACTTTGGACAGATTCCCGGACACTTATAATCTGAACATCTCATCTCTCTAACCTCCACCCCCATCATACTCCTCTCACAGTCAGAAGCTACCCCGAAGAATGAAAGAATTAGAGAGTCAGTCGTTTCACTCCCTGCTGACCTGCGATGCATGCCGGGCCAGGCGAATATTCTTGACTGGGGCAGATTCTCTGAGGCGTGGAAAATTACACACCCATGTCGCATCCAATCCCC
>OBLM01000011.1_pt1 | contig 23738 bp, 46 predicted proteins | sample 1519651 | NCBI WGS metagenome assembly OBLM01 (sample SAMEA3235158, study PRJEB22506) | soil metagenome
GGGCCAGGTTCCAAGCTCTCGGCGAGTTCTATGGTCTCGAGCAACCATCGTCACGGCCACGAACTCCTGGACCGCCGGTCGGGTCTCCTCGTCTCGAGTTCTTTGGTCCCCGAGCAACCATCGTCACGCGTTTGAGGAGTGCGTTCGCTCAGTCTGTGGCGCCGTCTCGAGTTCTATGGTCTCGAGCAACCATCGTCACGGATACCTCGAACTCGTCCTGTGATCTAGTTACCCGACGCCTCGCGAGCGAGTACGGTCGCTCCATTGCTGGCCCTTGCCGCCGACAGGCGCTTCCCTCGAGATGGCTTGGCATTCGCCAGTTTGGCGACGCGAGCGGTCTCCCTGTCCGGATCGTCACGGCGGTGCTCGCCCAGGAGGTTCAGGCAGGCGTTCTGGTCGACGTCCCACGTTGCGGCGCAGCCCGTGCAGGTCTGCTCGCGCGCCGAGGACATGGCGAGGTTGATATCGCCGCACGCGTGACATCGCCGCGAGACATTCTGGCTCGACATCTTGACCACCCGTGACCCGAACGCGCTGGCAAGTGCCTCGCGGAGCCCTGAACAGGCAGTCAGGCGCTGGTTCACGCGCATGGTCGCCAAGCCTATCTGCTCGGGGACGGTCGCGCCATCCTCGGGGTCGGGCTTGCGCTGGAAGTGTCGGAGGTCGGTGTCGTCGACCAGCAGGGTGCGATAGCGGGCGGCCGCTGCGGCGGCGATGATCCGGTAGCCCTCACGTCGGCGCAGGAGGGTTCGGCGGCGCATCCCCGACTCGTAGTGCTCGAGGTGCTGGTCCCGGTAGCGCCACACCTCGAGCAACTCGTAGGCGGCATGGTCGCCAGGGAACCGGCGATCACGCCAGGTCAGCGCGAGCTTGCGGAACCGGTCATGGGAGCGCCACGCGTGCACGCTCTGGATGCGCTCGTGGAGCCAGGACGGCAGGGAGTGCCCGCCGTTGACGATGTACATGGCCAGCCGGTAGAACGCGCCGTCGAGCTCGGGAGGGGTGGTCTCACAGGCGGCGATGACATCTCGGCACACGCGCTCGAAGGCGAGGTTCTGGTCCTGGCGCCAGGCGGACAACAGCGGCCGCATCGCATCGAGGTTCTTGTCCCGGAACGATCGGATCGAGTCGCACTTCCCGAGCAGCTCCGAGGTAGACGCTGGCACGACGATCTCCTGCGTCCAGCCGTCGTCACCGACCAGATAGCCGGCACGGAGCGAGCCGTCGGGGCGCTCGCAGAAGCCCAGGTTCAGGGCGACGACGCCGGCGGCCGGCGCTGGGCGCGCGGACTCGTCGGGGATGCTGACGGTCAGGAGCACCTGCCAGTCCCACGTGGTGCAGTTGCGGTAGCGGCGGGACACGGTGGCGACCTTGATGATGGCACCCTTGGGAAGCGGCCGGTGCATGAGCATGGGCCACTCGGCCCAGATAGGGCCTCGCTGGGCATCCGAGCCGACGCGCAGGCGTAGGACCGTGCGGTGCGCGCGCCGGCGGACTCCGCGCGGCGACAGCGGATCGTGCGCCTCGGGGGCGACCGGATCGATTTGCATGCGGGTGTCCCCACCCCACATCTTGTCCTGCTCGAGGCCGCCCTGGAGTTGCACGGAGACGCGGCCCTCGCCGGTCCAGCGGTGGAACTTAGGCGGCATGCGCTCCATCCGGGCGCGGTCGGCATCGGCCTCCTGCAAGAGGTAGGTGCCCCAGTACACGTTGCAGGTGGCGCGAGCTCGGCGGACGCGCTCGCGCGAGAACTCGTCGGCCTCAGCTAGCTGGCGCGCGACCTCCGCGTCCGCGAGGACAGCCTTGCGGGCGGCCTTGATCTGTCCGCGCAGATCACGGATGCGGGTCGCCATGGCGCGGACGTTTGCGCGGGCAGGGTCGTTGCGGGCGGCCTTGCGGGGGAGCGCCTGGAGCGCGGTCTCGCGCTCGGCCACCAGGGCATTCACCTGTTCCTCGAGCGGCGCCATGTCCGGGTGGGCGGCCATCACCTCGCGGACCTTGGCGCGGCGCTCGCGCTCGATCTCGACCAGGACGTTGCGGTAGCGATGGGCGCGCCCCATCTGCTGCTCGACCAGCGGCGCGCACGCCGGCGTGGGGGGCAGAAGGCCGTATAGGTAGACGCGGGAATGCATTACTGACCTCCGGTGAGTTCGATCTGCTCTAACACCGCGAGCTCAACCTCGGACTGCACGCCGCGCTCACGGTCTTCTTTCGAAGTCAGGTGCCAGAATCCTTGCCAGCCGCGGCACTGCACCGGCGTCGAGAACGCCTGAACGTCGCGTAGCACGTATCCGATCGGGCCGAAGAACCAGCGCCGCTGATCGTCGGCGAGCGGCGCGCTGGCTTCCGGCTCTGCTGTTCCGATGCCGTGCGCCCCCGGGTCGAGCATGCTGTCGATCGTCGCGATCCCGAGCACTGCGCTGGTGATGCGCGTGCGGCGATACCACGCGTCATCCGTGTGGATGACGCTGCGGATCATGCCGTCGCTGAAGCCGGTGTGCGTCAACTCTGGCGCGAGTTCCATGATTCTTGCGTACACGTCCTCGTCGATCTCGCGGCTCGCGTGGATCGCGAACGGCACGCCGAAGTCCTCGTGCAGGATCATCGAGCGGGACCGGTTCTCGACCAGCTTGATCCCGCTCGCCACTAGACCGGCCCACGGCTGCGTCAGGGTCAGGGCGCGCATCAGACGAGCAACTCCCCGCGCACGTCGAAGATCACCGAGCGGAGGAACTTCCGGACGTCGAGCGGCAACTCGTAGAAAAGCACTTCACGTGGGATGTCGGGGATAAGACCGACGGGAACCCGTTCGCCCATCACGCGAGCGAGTTCGAGCGCCTCACCCTCGGTGAGCCGGCCGACAGCGCTGGCGAAGGTGCGACCGGTTGGGACGTGCGTGACCACCCACCAGTCTAGGTGTAGCCGGCGGCCATCGCCGGAGATGCCAGGGTGCGCTGCCCATTCGCCGAACACGGTGGCGTCGACCTCGACGGCCTGGTTGTCGAAGCAGTTGACTACGATCTTGTTCATCTCGAGCTCCTAAAGACAGGCGGCAAAGGTCTGGGATTCAACGTGCCCAGCGACGGTTACGCCTTGAATGGTGAGCGGTAGGTCGCGAACAGCCCGGTTTCCGGGCACTCGCCGATCTCAGAAGCCAGCAACGCCATGGGGTGGCCGATGCAGATCTCGAGGGAACGCAGCCACAGGAGCGCGATGTGGAAGTCGTTCGGTGGGCGTGGCACGCAGTCGGGGGTGGTCATCTCGGATTCCTTCGGCAGCTACGTCTCGGCTCGAGGGCGCCGAGCGGCCAGTATCAGGCTTTATACGGGGAGTGGTAGGTCGCAAACAGTTCGTGGTGTTCGATCTCGTTGATCAGGGCGAGCGGTCCCTTGATGCCGATGCAAATCTCAATCGATCGCAGCCACAAGAGAACGGTGTGGAAGTCGGGGAAGTTCACAAGTTCTCGAGGCGCGCCGGGATGGGCGCTGGCATACGGTCGATCTTGGCTTCGCATTCGACAATGCGCGCTCTGAGCGTCCCGATCTCCGCCACCATCTTGGCGCGCTGCCCCTCCCAGCCCTTGATCTCGTCAGGGAACGGCGTTTCGTTGCCCAGGCGCTTGATGGTATTGAGGAGCTCCTGCTGACGGGCCTCGAACTGCTCGACCTTGCCAGCGGCAACCTGCAGGCGCTCCTCGGTAGCAGCGTCGTCGGCTCGGCGCTCGCGGATCTCGGCCACGGCCATGCCGACCAGCATCGAGCCCGCCGCGCGATGTTCCGGCGCCAGCATGACGTCGCGGTTCCACAACTCCATGCCGTCGAGTTGCTCATCGGTCAGGCGAGCACTCACCCTTCCCAGTACCCGGGTGAGGTCATCCCGCAGCGACGTCGCCCCCTCGACACCGAAGACGTGCTCCACGCCGAAGATCGTGATCACCACGCGTGCCCTCCCGTTGTGGAACTCCAGGTGGACCTGGTCGCTCACAGGTTCCCCAGCCTGTAGAGGGCGCCCCGGTCGAAGCGCTGGCACCCGACGCCGCGCGGCGCACCCTCGACCAGCCAAAGCACGGCCTTGCGCAGGACGATCGACCGGACCATGTCGGCGTCGACGCGCAGGCCGTGGAAGTTCACGTGGGTGCCGGCCTTCAACTCGCCCCACTCGAGTTCATTGAACGCATTCGTCGACGACAGGAAGGCCCGCCAGCCCTCCCCGTCGTCGACGAGCCGGAGGTTCAGGTTGGCGCCGCCCTCGCGCAGTTCGTCCTCGCTGAGGATGCTCTTGTGCTCGTCGGTCAGCATGCGCGCGACCCGCGCCTGGTCGATGGTGAACTCGATCCCGATGGTGGTCATGTCGTCCTAACTCCTTGATATCACGTAGTTATGAGTACAGTCTGGTGTTAAATTACTATTTAACACCAGAGGTAGCAAGCTGGAATGACTCACCGTCGACCGATCGCGGCCGATCGCCACAACACGACGTCGAGGTGCCGATCCGGTCGCCCGTAGCCTTGGAAAGGCGCGCAGAGCGCGTGCACGGTCTCGCCGCCGCACGCGGCAATGCGTTCGAGCCACCGATCTGGCTTCGCTACGTCCGCGCCCAGGTTCTTGGCGAGGTGGTACTTGGTGATCTGCCCGATCCAGGGCAGCGAAGCGCACCACGCGAGCACCTCCGCGGGTCCGCTCCGCTCGGCGTCCTTGAAGGAGATGAACCAGTTGTCCGGGCTTCCCACCATCCTCTGGAATTGTGCTCATCGCGTTTCGTCCTCGATGTCGCGCAACGCGGCATCCGTGGGGTCGAATGAACTCAGGCGGTTCACCCGAGACAGGTCGTCGATGATCTCGTCGACCGCATCGTCCTCGTCGTCCCTACGGAAGCAGGCATGGAAGCGCGACGCCTCCATCTCGACGAGAGGACCATCGGCGGCGCCGCGCGCCTCGTATCGGTACGACACCATCCCCGCGGACTTGCTGCGCCGTACGATGACCCGGTGGCTCGTCTCGCGATGCACCCACACGCTGCCCGGGTCCGGTTGTCCGGGATTCATCGTGTACCGCCGATGAGGGCGACCAGCGTCTCGATCTCGTCGCGCCACAGCGGAAACTCGTCTGCGAGACGGCGCTTGACACTGATCAGGTGATTGCGTTGTTGCTCGCTCAGCCCAGCCGCCGTGGGGATCTGGTCCGCGGCGCGCGTGGCGATGGCAGTGACGGCACGTGCCCCGCTCGTATCGGCGTCCATTCCGCCGCCGCAGCCGAGCAGCTTGCATATCTCGATGTACGAGATATCCCGCACCACCGCCCGCACCCGTTCGCGGCCCGCGGCTACGGCGGCGCGGTGGCGCTCCACCTCCATCGCCGCACGCTGCAGTCGATCGGCCAGCGCTAGCGCCTCTCGGTCGACGTAGGCGCGGTGATTCAGCGTCTGAAGTCTATCGCTCACGGTGAGCGCCATCTTCAATTCGTCGTCGGTCAGATAGGTCGAGTTCATGGTCGTCTCCGTTTCTCAGCGTTGAGCCGTCGCCGCACCCGCCGCATCCATCGCCTGATCAGCCTGGCGGCCGCGCGGAACTCCTCGGGGTTGCTCGCGCCTCGAGCTCCGCGTAGCCACGAGCGCCGCATCACGCGCAAGCGCCTCATCTCGAGCTGGTCAGGGGTCGCGTGGCGCATCCACGTCACCTGCGCGTTGAACTCTGCTCGGCTGATCACCTGATCGGCCCGTGGATATAACCCGCCATCTCCTCGATGGACAGGTCCGCGAACGGCGTCATCTCACACCACGTCGTCGACGACTCGCGTACGATCACCTTGCTGAATCGCTCCGCCGCCACCTGGACCATGTGTGCACAAATCCACGCCGCAAGATGCTCCGTCGAGGGCACTTCGAGACCGGGGACGTCGTTGAGGACTCGGTGGTCAAGCAGTTCGTTAAGCGGCGCCCACATCGTCGCGATGTCCGCGTAGTCGAGCACGAATCCGTCGTCGACACTGCCCGTGAACACGAGCTCGACCTCGTAGGTGTGTCCGTGCATCCGGTAGCACTTGTGGTTGGCCGGCAGGTTGCCCAGCCGGTGCGCGGCATCGAACGTGAACCGCTTTGCGATGGTGGCGTTCATGACTTCCTTTTCAGAACGAAAAATTGCTGCGCGACCGCCGCGCCCAACTTGGGCTGGTTGACCGCATAGCGCGAAGCGTTCGACCCGTCGAACGAGGTTGCGCCGGCGAGGGAGCACTTGCGGATGCGGAGCGGCGAGTTCACCCGCGCGACATGGCACCACGCGCCCCGCTCGCGGGCCAGGTCCGCCCACTGCGCGAGCGTGGCGAGCTTCCACGCGGTGCTACCGCCGATGAAGATGCCGACGTCGCCGCCCAGGTACGGGCGGATCTGATCGACTTCCATTCCGTCCTGCACCGCGATGAGCGCGCGCCGGCAGTGCCGCAAGACCCAGGTCATCCAGCGCAGCGACAACGCGAGTGATCGCGCGCCGCCGGCGACGATGTCCGGTGGCACCGTCCAGTCGGCAAGCGCCCCGAACGCGAGCACCAGCCGGATGAACAACCGCTTCATCTCGTCGGGGTACGTGCCAGTGTCACGTGCCGACCACGCCCCGTTGTCGAGCGCGATGCCCAGGTCTTCGAAGCCCTCGGACCGGTGCACGCCCGACGCCGAGATGAGCAGGCGCCAGCCCATCGTACGGAGCCCAGCGAGGTTGCGCTGGGTTCCGGTGCGAGAGGCGTATGCGATCAGTTCGGCCATGGCCCTACGCGAACAACCTGGACTGTGCGCCGATCGGCTGCACCGCGCTGGGGATGTCGCCAGCGGCGCCCGCTCGGATCGGCCCGCCACGACAGACGCCAGCGCGTCATGGTGCCTGCTTCCGCGGCGCCGGCGCCAGTATCAGCACCGGCCGCCCGGGAATGGTCGGCCGGTCCGATGAACGCCAGCGGGATGGAATGACGTTCGGTATGGCGCGCCGAATCATCTCCACCGCGTTGACCGCCGGCGCCGGCGGGGCGTAGGCGAACAGGTGGCACGCGATGCGCCGGAAGATCAGGCAAAACTCCGACCACGAGTCGGGCGCTGGTCGGATGCGGCGCGCGATCACCGCAGCACCACACCTTCGTCCAGGGTAGTCCGGGCACGCTTTGCGCCGATGCCATCCCCGGCCGCGCCGAGCCACTCCTCCGCGCTCTCAAGCGTGGCCTGGAGGTCGTGGATGCGCCGGATCAGCGCGAGCATCACCCGCATCTGCTTCGCCTTGGCACCAACATGCCCCGCACGCGCGCGACGCTCGAGGTCTGTCAGATCGATTCGCTCCGGGGCTGGCATCGCTACCACTCCGAGCAAAACCAGTCGCCGACGTCGCACTCCGACAGCGGCAACGGGTTCCGGCCCTGGGCAATGAGCCACCGGATGTAGGGCTGATCTTCGCCCTCTTCGATCCGACACCGGAGCTTCGCGGCGCGTTCCATGGTGATGGGGGTGAGCTCGAGTGGCTTATCGTGGATGTCGACGGCCTGCTCGAACGGCCTGCTCGGATCCCCAAATTCGATTCCCTTGATCATCTCGAGCGCGTGCGCGCGGTCACGAGCAACGATGGTGTAGTCGGCGTCGCCATCATCATCGATCTCGAAGAACTTGATCGGCAGGTTCAGCGCGCGCCGTACCCGATTGCGCCGCGCCAACTCGGGTGACGAGCACAGCCTTCCCTCGATCAATAGATCGTCAGCGTACGAAACGACTGCCACTGCCTGATTCGCGAACCGTGCCGGCATGTCCGGATGAGCCGCCCCAGCGCGCCGACGTTCCGCGTATCGCTCTGCCGCCTTCCGGTCGACCCATCGGGACACACTGGCCGACTCGTGGATCGTCCACGCGCCATTGCCAGAGATCACGCCCGGAATGTGGTACAGGACCGCCCATGGGCCGTGCTCGCCGTCGAGCCCGATCAACGGATCCGACGTCTCTGTTTCCGGCATCACTTGCACTCCGTGAAGTACGCAGCGACCCAACCCTCGATGACCTGGAGGCACTCCACGGGAGTGGGGCCACCGCCATCAACGGCGAACGCCCAGCGCGCATTGGAGATCTGCCTGAGCAACGCCTCCGCCTTCTCAGCGCACGCCACCGCGTACTGCATCAGATCACGGTGATACGGATCCATCGCGTGGTCACGTGACACCAGCTTGACCTCGCGCAGGGTGTACGGGATCCCCCGCCGGACGGGGTTGGGTAAGGAATCAGCCATCTCGGTTCTCCGTTCTTGCCAGTGGCAACGTCCGCTGCGCCGTACGCTCCTTGGCGAGCTTGGCGTACTTGGGGTTGATGTCGAAGCCGATCCAGCGCCGCTCGTGCTTCTCTGCGACCTCGCCGGTGGTCCCAGAGCCAAAGAACGGGTCGAGCACCAGGTCACCGGGACGCGAGCAGGAGAGCACGCAGGGCTCGATCAGGGCAGGCGGGTAGACCGCGAAGTGAGCACCGGTGTAGGGCTGTGGCGCCACCGACCACACCGAGGACTTGTCACCGGTCGGCAGGAGCGTCTCAGCGTACTTCGCCCACCGCACAGCCTGTATCAGGGCGTGCTTGCGTTCTGGGCTCTCATCCGCCCAGACCGAGCGCTTGTTGGCGCCTGCGATCTCGCCATCCGCGGTCAGCTTGGGATTTCTGACCGGCACGTCGCGCGTCCAGTTATCGGCAGCGACACGGCCGCCGGGATCGTTGCCTTTGGTGCCGCGCGTCGTCCCGAACGTGGTGAACGTCTTGTCCGCTAGCGGCTCGGCGATCGCCTGGGCGTCGTAGTAGTACCGCTCGCTCTTGGCCAGGAGGAACAGGTACTCGTGTGCCTTGGTGGGTCGGTCGGTGACGCTCTCCGGCATGGGGTTAGGCTTGGCCCAAATGCAGTCCATGCGGAGGTACCAGCCATTGTCGCGCAGGGCGAATGCGACCTCCCAGGGGATGCCGACGAGATCCTTGTGCTTGAGGCCACGGGGTGGCTTGCGGCCACGATGCGCAACGACTGACGCGCGGGTCTTGGCTGACACTGCGGTCGACGTGCGCCCCTTGCTCCCGCTGGAGTTGTACCCGCCGGCCGCGCGCGCGTAGCAGTCCCCCAGGTTCAACCACAGCGTCCCATCGTCCTTGAGCACCCGCCGCACGGCCCTGAACACGCGCACGAGCTCGCGGACGTACTGCTTGGGTGACGGCTCGAGGCCGATCTGCCCATCGGTGTCGTAGTCGCGAAGTCCCCAGTAGGGCGGGGAGGTGATGCAGGTCTGGACGCACTGGTCGGGCAACTGCTTGAGCAGCTTGCGGCAGTCGCCGGTGTAGTGAGCGGAGACGTACGGATCGATCATCGCCATGTGCCGTTCCGCCAGTCGTCGCCGCGCAATATGCCATTGAGCAGGCGCTGCATCTGCTGGCGGGTGCGTGGAGCGCTGACCGAGCGTATCTGCTGCGACAAGTCGGCGATCTGGTCACGGAGGAAGTCGCGAGCCATCTCGAGGTCTTGGATTAGATCGGCCTGTCGCTCAACCGTGCTCATTCTGGCCTCGTCGGTGGGATCCGCTCGTCGAGCTCCGCCGCAGCGAGACTGCGAACATCGGTGCACTTGTCCGCCCAGACATCGCCGTTGACCATAGAGTCAGCCACCCCGACCATCAGTTTGGTGTCGAGCCACTCGCCGGCTACGATCCTCACGAGCGTGCTCGTCGGGGCGTCCCTTAGCCGGTTGCGCACCAAGGCTTGCTCTCGCTTCGTGAGCCTCATGCCGCCCACGGGATCGGTTGCTGGTCAGCCGGGATCCGGTGCTTGCCACGGGCAAGCGGGTGCTTTGGGTAGCCGCCCTTGGTGAGCCCCAGGTGGTGTTGTGCGATGCCGGGAACGGCGAGCGCGCGGCGTACGAGGATGTCCCGATTGCCAAGTGCGCCATCCGTGCCCCAGGCCGTGATGACCCTGTAGGCACCCGTGCATGCTGCGAGGATCTCCCCGTCGTTGATCGCGTCGTCGCCACGGTCGCCCATGCTGCGCGATGCGATGTCGGCGGGGTAGGGCGACCTGAACGAGAACAGGTTCACGACCTCGCAGATGTCGCCGCCCCACGCCTTGGTGAACTTAATGCAGTTGGTGACGGTCGGGTCGTTTCTGAACGCGTCCGCCGTGGATGGGTTCAGCATCAACCACACGATGCGGACGATGCCAACGCCCAGCCAGTGCTCTATACCCGACGCGCCAGAACCACGGGGCATGTGCAGCGCGGCCGCCTGCATGGCACTGGTCACCGTGCGGTCGCTGACCGCGATCCCCAGTCCGTACCGCATGGTCATGTCGTCCGAGAACCGCGCCCAGCGGGTCCCGTTTAGGTTGTAGGAGTCGATCACCGCGCCCTCCATCTCGCCCGCGCCGCTGGCAAGATGCAATTGCGCCCCACCCACCCGCGCCACGCGGTCCACCGGCGTAGCGACTCCAGCAGTGTGCCGACGATCCCGATGCTGACACAGGCGGACACCATGACGATGCAGCAGTAGAACACCGGAGATGCGTCGACTGGGATCAGGCTGAACCCGATCAGCAGCGCAAGCGGGGGCACCGCGACGATCACCGCGATACTTCTGACGCGGTCGCTGATCACACTCCAGAGGATGCGGTCGATCCGCATGATGGTCGGCTCCGGATCCGGGTTGTAGCGGCTCATTGGAAACCGCCCGCATCGAGGTTGGCGTAGCCGGTCCACGTGCCCGACCAGTACCACCAGCGGATGAACGCCACCCGCCGCGTCCTGGAAGCCTGCACGGACCCGCACAGGACACCGGCGACCAGCACGCGGAGGATGAACTCGACCGCACCAACCGGCCGGTGCAGGTCAAGCAGGGCGCACGTGATGGCGATGGGGGCCAGGCAGGCTGCAGCGACCCACTCGTGGACCAGCACCGGCCACAGGAGCATGTCGATGCGCCAGAGCGACCACGGCGTGTGATTGGGCGCACCGGCTAGTTGGCACCGGCGCGCGGCCGCGTACCAGGATGCGGGCACGACGCCATTCCTTGTCGACGACATGGCTACCCACCTCCGACGATGGCATCGCAGTCACAATCGGCGCCACGCTCGAGGGCGCAACCCGGGATGTGGCCGCCGATCGGGAATGAGACGAAGTTGTGCTTGACCGGGACGATGATGGCCCTGACTCTGCCCCGCTCGGGTGCGGGGAGCGGGATGGCCCGCAAGACGGCCAGTTGCCGCTGTTCACGGTCGGCGAGCGCATCCAAGCGCCGCTTCCGGCGGTACCGCAGCAGCGAGTCCAGGGTGATCTGCCCTCCCGCAGCGGACACCCCTGCCAAGGTCATCAGCAGCCACATTGGCGCCGATGACAACGTGAGCATGAGCATGACCGGCGTTGCCCAGCAGAGCGCTGCGGCGGCAATGGTCGCCTTGTACGGCCCGGTGCGCACGAACCACTCGAGCACGCGGCGCATCGGCTAGTTCCCCACCATCTGGAGGCCGCCAGCCGGGCGCTCGTCGCACCCCTTGCGGTGGTAGTGCCCGACGATCACCGCGACGGTGACGCACGTCTTGGTGCGGCTCGCCATGCGGGCGCAGGCGGTGTTGATCTGATCCTCGGTGCCGGTCACGCGGACCTGTTCGTCGCCGCTGATCAGGATTCGGGTGATCTGCATGGTCGCCTTGTCCTCCGCGCATCCGGTTGCGGTCGCCACCCTGCGATGCCACAGGTCCGCCAGCAGGGCGATGACCCGGAGTTCGAGTTTCTCGATCTCGCTGGTCACCCCCAAGACCTCACCAAAGGCCAGGGCGGCTTCCTCAGCGGACCGCCACCACCGTCTCATCCTTGAAGTCAGCATCTCGAATCTCCCCGTGGGCATCTCAGATCTCTTGCCAGTGTCAAGTCGTTGGGTGCGCGGTTCAGATCGGCGCCGCGCCGCCTTTTCCTCGTGTTGTCGTACTTTCCCTTGTTGGTTGACCTAGTTGGCCTTCTTCATGGCGTCCTCCCTTCGTGATTCCAAATTACTCCGTGGAGCGCATCGTCCGCCGCTGCGACCTCGGAGAGTTGCGGGATGAGGGCGAGGTGGGCGGGGGTGTCGATGTCGCGGGTGTAGTCGTCGACGTCGATGTAGTTGTTGGTGCGCCGAATTTGCTGAACGTGGTCCACGAGGTCGCCGCGGCGCCACCCGGTGATCCACCGGCGAAGCTGACCGGGTTGATACTCGTCCTCGAACGGCGGGTGTCGGAGCAGCGCGTCACCGAGGGTGGCGATCATGCTCTCTTCGAACGAGCGCTTCCAGCCGATCCCCCAGAGCTCGCCGCCACTGGCAGACAGATCCCGGGTGCCCACGAACCAGAACCCGGGGTCTGGTCCGCCGTGGCGACCGGCCGGCCCCGTAACGATGGCCTCCAGGCACCTCCACGAGTACACCACGTCCCCCAGGAGCACGATGGTGACTTCGGACCGGCCACGACCGCGCTCCTGGCCGCCAGCGAGCTCGAGGTAGCGGGCGATGCCCTTCAGGGAGGAGTTGCCCGGGTCCTGGAGTTGGAGAGTCCAGGGGTGCATGCCCTGCTCGGGTTTGATGACCGCCCATGGGATGCTCCCGCCGTCTGGGGCGTTGCTGCCGGCCAGGCTATTCCAGGCCACCACGGTGGTCTGCTTGTTCGGCACCCCGAACTCGCGCAGTTGCCGCAGCGTCCGCACCAGGATGGGCGTCCCGCCACACGCAGGCAAGGGCAGGAGTTGCTTGTACCCGTGCTGGGTGCCAAGCCGCTTCTGGGTGCCCTGGGCGAGGATGATGACTTCGGTGCTCATGGGTGTATCCGGGGTGGTGCTCGTCTTTTTTGCGCTTTCCTGCGGAGTCTCGGCTTGGAGGTACCGAGCAACCTCTAATCGAGAATGCCCTGGCTGAACATCTCGCGGTACCGCCGGGCAACGCGCCGCGCGAGGGGGCCGCGCGCGGTCAGTGTATCGGTGATCGCGTACATCAGCTTTGCGCATGAGGATGTCGGTCTTCACTGGGTACCGTCAGGTTTCAGCATCGTCGTCCTCCCCGGGTTCGCCCTCGTCGTTGTCGACATGGGGCAGTGCATCCTCCGCGCTCTCCATCGCTCGTGTGGCGTACCCCAGTTGCTCGAGGGCAGCGCCAAGCGCTTCCTTGCGCTTCTTGCCCTTGGGGTCGTCCTCGGGCGTCAGGAACAGCCCGATCAGCTCGTCCATCGCATCCTGCGCCGCCTGCGATGACAGCCGCGCCGCCGCCACGCGGGCCATCACGAAGTCGCGGTTGGTGACATCGAGGTCATGTGGGTACTTCGGGATCAGGACCGAGCTTCGCGTGCGGACCACCTATCTACCTCTTGCCCAGGATCCGGCGGATCACGCCGGGCCCGACGGTCGTGGCAGGCTTGGCCGCCGGCGTTCCCGCGCCGGGTGGCGGCAGGTTCGTCGGCCGGACCGTCACCATGACGACGTTGCGCACGCCGACTGCCTGCATGACGCGGCCGCACGAGTCGCACACGTAGGTGCTGCCGGTGTCGAGCAGTTGCTGTTCCTGGGCCGGTCGGAAGTCGTTGGCCTTGCCACAGTGCGGGCACGGCACGGCCTCGATCGGTCCTTGGGTCGTGGGTGGGAGTCGGACTGGCGGCACGGCTACGCTCCCTTTTTTATGAGACCCAGCACCTTGTAGAGTTGGATGCGGACCCAGGTCGCGGGCTTGAGTCCGGCGTCCTGCGCTCGCTTCTGCAGCAACTTCTCAGCTCGAGGGCTGATCCGCGTGTGGACGGGGCGGGTAAGATCCATGTCGGCCTCGCCCCCGCTCGGCGCCGGCGGTTTGGTCATCGCTCGGGCCTGCAGACCGCCCAGGCGCCCGGCCGAAGCGCGACCTGGCCGTCGTCCGCCCCCATGTCAAGGAGACAGCGGCTGCGGATCACGACCGGCGCCGGGCACGCGGTCCCGATATCCTGCGTCGCGCTGGCGATCGCGCCCGCCGTGCAAGCGCCGACCACGATGGCGAGGCCCGTGGCGAGCCCCAGGACCGCGGCACCGAGGAACCCAGACCGCACCCCCATCAGTTCCTTGCGAAGCTTCATTGTGCGACAAAACTAGACCACGGAAACCACGAAGTCAAGTAGGATGTTCTGCATGCCGCATCTCGACCGCAACTACTGGCCTTTCTATCTCGAGGGCCGCGACGCGACCCGCCTCCCCAAGCGCGACATCGACTGTGAGGCGCTGGCCGCACAGATCTTGTCGGGCGACGGCAAGTCGTTCCGCGAGACCATCCACGCTGCGGCGGAGGCGGCGATCACCGCGCACTGGACGCCGCGCAAGCGCAAGACGTGGCTCGACGACAACGAGGAGGACATCAGGGACGCCGGCGGCGACGTCGACCAGGCCTATCGAGCGTGGACCCAGGGCGTCACCGACGAGCTCTCCAGCGTCATGGAGCGCGAGCTCATCCGGGCGATGGATACGGAGTTGGGATGAACCACGGCCTCGACACCGACGATCGCGTCTGCTTCTACGAGCAGGAGTTCTATCCGCTCAGCAACTTCTCAGCGTTCTCGCTACGCTGGAAGGGCAAGCGCTTCGACACCAGCGAGGCCGCGTACCACTGGGAGAAGTTCCCTGGCGAAGTGGGACCGTTGCCAATGCTTCGCGAATTGATCCGAGATGCCATCTCGGCGCACGATGCATTCAAGATCGCCGAGCAACATCGCGACTACCGTCGGCCAGACTGGGACGCGGTCAGGGTCGACATCATGCGCGGCATTCTCCTTGCCAAGGTCGATCAGCACGAGTACGTGCGCCGCAAGCTACTCGCCACCGGTGAGCGCGAACTCGTCGAGAACAGTTGGCGCGACGACTTCTGGGGCTGGGGACCGAACGGCGACGGCCAGAACATGCTCGGCAAGCTCTGGATGGAGATCCGCCAGGAGTTGCGATGACCTGGACGCCGCGCCGGCGGCGCGCATCGCTGATGGTGATGCGGGTCGTCAAATGGAAGTGGCGCCGGTGGCGCTTCCTGATCAAGGCGGCGTGGGTGATGCCGTTCTCCTCGCCGCGCTGGAAGGCCAAGGAAGCGGCGCGGCTCTAGGACGCTGTGACCAGCGGCGACCGCTCGATTGTGATCTTGCGCCGCACCGCGATGCAGATGACATCGGCGTAGTCGAAGAACTGCTCGATCATGTGCGTCACGCCGCGCTCGTTGGCGATCCGCGGGTCGGTGTTGGCCGACATCATGCGGAGCCCACCATCGGGCGACTCCGACAGGATGCCCTCCACCGGGTGACCGTTCACGAGCATGATAGCGCACTCGAGCGCGGGCGCCTGGTTCGGTAGGGGTGCGGGCGCGTCGGTCAGGAGCCGGCGGATCGTCGTCTCGATGGAACGGGGTGCTAGGAAGGGGGGTACGGCCTCGGCGTCGATCCGGTCAGCCATGCGCTCGGCCGCCTCCATGAATCGACTCGCGGTCCCGTCGGTTGTTTGACCGCCTCCGATCCTGGCGATCCGCCTGAGTCGGTCGGCGTCCGACTCACCCTCCACGGTCACGTAGAAGGCCGACGTCAGCGACAGGATGCCGCCGTACAGCGTGGCGAACTGTTCGGCACTCAGCGCATCGACAGCCGCTGCCCCAAGATGACTCCACACGCGGGCCGCAACACCCTCGAAGGAAAGCCCCAACTTCCTGATCTCGCTGACACGGTCCGCGGCCTCGTAGACCAGCGACACAAGCGCGCGTGCATGCTCGCTTGCAATCGTGTTGAGGTTCCGCTTCGCAGTGAACTCGTCGCTCGGCTCCGGTCCGGTCATTTCTTCAGCGCTCCTTCCAAGACTTTCTTGATGTGGTCACCGACCGCCTGGCGGCCGAACCGCTCGGCGACGTCGTAGTTGACCCGCAGGGTGTGAATCCTCTCAGCGTAGGCGTTGTACATGATGAGCGCCAACGCCTCGATGTCCGGCTCGTGCCACTCGTCCATGCTGGTGAGCCCCTGGCTGCCGTAGAACTGCAGGCGCGCGCCCTCGGGCCCAGGCGTGCCCACGATACGGACCTCGCCCCACGCCGGCGCCGGGCGCGCCGTGTACAGGTCCGCCGACGTCCCCACGAGGAACTCGTCGCTGCCCTGGCCGCGGGGCGCGATGACGTGCATCCCGGTCAGCATCGCGTCGAACGCCGGCAAGTTCCACGCCTCGCCGCGCGACGCCGTGACGAAGCACTGGCACTGGCCATAGAGCCGCTGCAGGTCGAACGGCGACAGCCGCTGGTTGATGAACGTGACCGGCGGTATGCATCGGTCGATGCCTGTGCAGGCCTGGGCGATCACGCAAATGCTGTCGTGGGCGCCGGCCGACACGATGGTCAGGTCGACGTTATCGACCCCACGAACACCGGCGAAGGCGCGCATGTAAGCGCGCACTAGGCCGTCCACGTTCTTGCGGCTGTTCCAGGCCCCCACGTACAGGAACCGGTAAGGCTGGTCGCCGCCCGGCGCGTATCCCGAGGGGAGCCACCCGGTCTCCGGCGTCCAGTTATCCGGGTCGAACGCGTGCGGCACGGTGTGTACGCGAGTGCCGTCGTGCGTCCCGATGCCCCCGTCCTCCACCAACTGGGTGGTGATGCGGCTGGGCGTCCACACGTGGTCGAACACCAGGAGCGCCTCGACCACGCGGTCCGAGATCGGCGTGCACCCCTCCCACGTCGTGTAGGCGACCGTCAGCGGGGGCGGGCCAGTCATATCGTCGAGGATCCGGTGACGCCGCACCACCTCGCGGCAGTCGAGCGGCAGGGTGTGCACGATGACCACGTCGGGGTTCGGAGTCAGGTCACCCTCGGCCTTGATGCGCCTTGCCAGTGGCAAGAACCGGTTCTGGAGTTCCCGCCCGTCGGTCTGGATCTCGAGGTCGATGCCGGCCGCCAGGATGGCCATGCAGGTCTCGTTGGCGGCGTCGCCGTAGCCGGAGGGGACACCGACGTGCCCGTAGTAGCGGACCAGCATCAGGCAGCCCTCGGGGGCCACGACCACGTTTCTGGCTTGGGCGTGTCACGTTCGACTTTGCCGACCTCGCCCAGGTATTCCTGATGGGGGGGCACCCGCAACTCGACACGCTGCGGGTCCACGTCGAGCGCCGGGGACGTCCGGTCGCTCGGATGCCAGAACACCTCGAGATCGACAACGCCGCCCCCCAGGTGTTGGATGACGACCGCTGGGCGCGCTCGCGGCTCCAGGAGGGGTTCCTGGCATCCCGGCAGGACCACGTGCATGAAGTGGTAGAACACAATCCGTCCCATACTCGGCAGCATCTCGAATCTCCTTGGTGTCCGGGTTCAGTCCAGTAGCGTGAAGCGCAGGATCGCATGGCCGTCGTCGCTCACCGGCACGGGGATCACGATAGGGACGCGCACGGGCCACGCGATGGCGAGCCGCTCCGCGGGCACAACGATCGCCTCGTAGCGCGCGGCGGTGTGCTGCTGGCACCCCTCAGCGGGCAGCGCGGTGGCTACGAGGACGTTGCGGATGCCGTCGGTGTAGAGCTCGAACGTGCCTTCGGTGGTCTCGAGCGTCCGGTCCTTGCGGGGCATCGCCACCTGCTGCGTCCAGCACCACCGCGCGGGGTCACAGCAAACGACGTTCACGAACGGGTAGGTGAGCGGGGTGGCCAAGAGTTGGGCGTACGCCTCCCACTGCCCGCTGAGGCCGCCAGAGACCGACAGGACGCGCACCGGTGCGAACTTCATGATGCTGCGCAGGTACTCGAGCGCGATGACGCCGGTGGGCGAGTCGTCGGTGGTGGCGAAGTAGCGGACGTAGATCACGCTAGCTGCCCCTCGTAGTTCATGAGGAGTTCGTCGTGCACGTCCTCGGGGACCAGCCGGAACGCGTCGAGGATAGTTCCGGCCTCGAACGCATCCAGGTGGCTCTGACAGTCCCAGCCGGTGTAGTCGCAGCAGCCACTCAGGTATGCATACCGGTCACCCGACAGTTGAACCATCCAGTGCCAGTCGGCTTCATCGCGTGCGCCGGTGATCACCGACAGGACCGCTACGATCTGCCCCGACAGCAAGATCGAGTTGTTTTCGATCGCGCAGTCAAGATCGGAATCCCCGGTAGATTCCACTTGCACGTGTGGGTTGCACGCCGCGCACTGCTCTCGTCGGTGGGCGAAGATGAAAGCGCGAGTCTCCGCGTCCGACATCGCGTGCGAGTTCGGCCCCAGTTGAGCTCGGTGACCGGCTACAAAGTCCCGCTCCGCGCGGTCGAGGGTCATTGCTAAACTCCAGCCATGCGCAACACCGCGCGCGCGAGCCGCTGGTCAACGTCGTGCCACTTCGACCCGTCCCGGTCCTTCACCATGCGCGCGATGCGTATCGCCTCTGCTTGGTCGACATCCTCGTGATCCCGGACGTGGAGCTCGCAGTCGGGGTCATGGCACACCCGCATCTCGTGGACGCCGTCCACCTGGCCACCGGCCATCACCGCCTCCCGAACAGCAGCCACGCCACGGCCGCCGCGATCGCCAGCTTCACCGGCAGGGATAGCGCGGTGGCGCTCTCCACCGCCTGGTCGTCGCCCACGTACATCAACTGGTTGACGCCGCGAGCTGCTGGCTTGTGCTGGACGACCTGCATCGGGCTACTTTACCACCGGTCGCCGGGGGCCAGCGGATACAGTTGGCGCCACAGCTTCACGAACTCATCCCAGGTCTCGACGTACCCGCCGACCTCGGTGGCGAACCGGTGCGCCTCGAACTGGGTCTTCCAACCGGTCAGGACCGCGCCGTGCGAGGCAGGGTCACCTCTGCCCTGCCGTACGCGCCAGCGGTGCGACTCCGGCGGCTTCTGGGGCAGGGGCTTCGCACGCAGGCGCACCGGCCCCGGCGGCGCGATGACCCGCGCGGGTTGCGGGAACAGCAGCATCTTGCGGCCGTCGTGTTCATGGCAGTAGTTCTTGTCGGCGTCTACGGTCGGCGCACACACGAGGCAGAGCGCCCGGTCGCAGGTCCGGTTCTCGTCGCCCAGCGGGAAGTCACACAGCGCCTCGGACACGCCGCTGCAGTGGTAGCAGGGTGGACCGAGCGATCCGCACAGGATAGCGGTCAGCGGCTCGAGAGCGGCGACCTCCTCGGGGCGTGGGTGCGGCTTGGCGCCGAGCAGAACCCGCGCCTCCGCGTTGGTTGGCAGCGTGACCCGGTAGCAATGGCTGGTCTTGTCGTCGGTCATTGCGATGGCAGGAGGACATCCGTATCGCCGAGCGGCCACCTGCACAGACAGCGTTCGCCGGAGTAGTCGGGCGCGTGAAGCGGATCCTGGGCGCCCCTCGAGTGCCGGCAGACCTTGAAGAATGCGACCGGCGTCCCGTCCCCGCGCCTTGGGCCGTCCTCTGGGAACACGACCGGCCACACGCGCACGCTCGGCGACACCTGGCACCAGCGGATATCCAGGGACAACGGGTCGCAGATGTTGATGTCTGATCGTCGACCGCAGCGGCACTCGTACTCGTACCCATCGCGCCCATTCGGACGGGTCATGATCCGAGCTACGCGATGCTCATCGTCGTATGGTCGACTCTGACCGCAGTAGCCGATCAACGCGCGCTCCGTCCGCTCACCCTCGTCGAGTACACGCGTAGGCCACTCCCCGCCCAGCGTCGCCACGCGATCCCAAATGATGTTCTTGGCTGCTGGCCGGATCACCCCATCCTTCAGATCGTGGAGTGCGTCGAGGATCTCGTAGATCACCTCCGTCGAGAGCAGTTGGAGTTGCGAACGAACGGCCTCGTGCTCCATCAGATCACTTTACCGTCAGGGTGACTCGCGGTTTCTTCTGCAGCTTGGCGGTCCAGTCGATGACGGTGTTCCAGTCGCGCTGGATCATCCGCTGAGCGACCTCGGCGTGGCGCAGGTTCATCTCAGCGTTGACGATCGGATTGCAGTCGCCAATGAAGTTGCACTGCACGTTGTAGTGGTCGAGCCGGTTGACCGTCCGCCACTCCTGGTTCATGTACAGAAACGTCTGCGCCGTGATGAAACGGCGGTGCGTGGGGTCCTGGAACGCGCGATCGCTGCGGTGCGCCGGCACCACGATGTGGAGCCAGCCATCAGGCACGAGGATGCGCCAGGCCTCGTCGAAGAACGCGAACAGAGCGTCCCGGCAGTGCGACCGGCTCAGATGATCGGCGCCACGGATTGTCCACGGGGCACCGAACGAGTCGACGAGCTCCATGGGGATGTGCTCGATATAGTGCGAGCAGTTGAGCTCAAGCACGCTCTCGTCCTCGAACGGCCACGGGTAACTCTGCAGGTCCATGACGTGCTGGGCGCCGGGGTAGATGTCTACCCCCTCGAAGCCATCCCTGGGCGACTGGCCACAGGCAAGGTCGAGCCTTCGGGTGACCGGCGGCCGCGCGAGCGTTGCCGTGGGTCCAGGCTCGTACGACGCCTGGCCGTCGTTGAGGCTCGCGGGCGGCTGGGTCATGTGTCCTCCTGGCCGGCACTGAAGATATGATTGCCCGGATCGAAGCCGATATCGTCGTCCTCTTCGGACGGATCGGTTGCCTTCAGTGCCGCGCGGTCGGTCGCTGGGATGCCGTGATCGATTCTGTGGATGTCATCGTGCGACATGGTCAAGTCGTTCATGGCGATGTGCTTGTACGCGGCGGCCCGGTCATTGGCGCGCTGGACGTTGCGCGCTCGCGCCTCGTTGATCCACCGGTCGCCACGCAGCACGGCGCGCTTGTACGCGCTCCACGGGAGCCACTTCCAGCGCTCGGCGCGGCGCCACCGGTCCGCCAGCGCTGCGACCCGCTGTTCTTCGAGGCGCATATCCTCCGCCTCGGTGTGGTGCGCATGCAGCGACGCTTCCGCATCGAGCGTGTCCTGGCTGAAGATGCCGAGCCCGCTGCGAAACGGACGCTCGGTGCTCTCGAGCCACAGCCAGCGAGTGCGCCGTTTCGACCGTTTCGACCAGAACATACCGAGGACAGAAGCAGCGACCAGTACACCGCCTACGAGACCACCAAGGAAGGCGTTCACAGCGTCCACCCCAGCGCCAACGCGGTCACCCACCTCGTGGCCAGGAGCCCCAAGCAGACCGCCCAGACCATGATGTGGACCTCGGCGATCTGCCCCGCTGTCGGCAGGTCGTGGACCGCATCGCCACCCCCCTTGGCCGGGAAGCGGGCCCGCGCGAGGTACGCCAAAAAGAGCACCATCGACACGATTCCGAACCACGCGCGCATCGTGGGGCCATCGCCGTATTGTGGCGCCACGAGCCACCGCCAGAGGGCGGAGAATGAGAAGGCGGTCAGCGCACTGGTAACGCATCCCAGTAGGCCATTCAGGGCAAGCAATCCGACAACGGGCATCTCGGTCTCCTTTAGAGGTTCAGCCACCGCATGTTCGACAGGTACCACCGGACGGTCTTCTCGAGCGACTGCTCGAGGTTCATGGGGCGGACCCACCCCATCTGCCGGATGACGTCGTCGCGCATGGCGTAGCGAAGGTCGTGGCCGGGGCGGCTCGAGTGGAAGTCGACGAGCTCGTAGTTGAGGGTGTAGTGACCCTCCATCGCAGCCGTGATCATCTCGGCCATCTCGATGTTGGAGATCTCGCGCTCCCCGCACACGTGGAGCTTCAGCGGCATCGCCGTGCCACTGGCATCCTGCTCGATCAGCCACGCCAGGGCGTTCGCGTACGTCCGGCAGTGCAGGTAGAACCTGGTACCCGACCGCGTGCGCGTGGGGTCGGCGTGGATGGTCACGGTCTCGCCGCGGAGCACCTTCCGGATCACCAGCGGAACGAACTTCTCCGGGTGCTGGCGCTCGCCATAGAGGTTCATCGTGTTGACGATGGTGACGGGCAACTTGTACGTGTTCGCGTACGCCATCGCCACCGCCTCCGCGCCGGCCTTCGAGGCCGCATAGGGGTTGGCGGGGCGAAACGGCGCCTGCTCATCGAACCCGGCGACCGTGTGCGTGAACGCGAGGAGCCCGGCTAGCGTGCGCTCGGAAGTGAGATGGCTCTCCGCGAAAGCAGCCGGTCCATACACCTCGTCGGTCGACACCGCGAACACCCGCTTCACGCTGGACATCGCACGCACCATCATGAGCAGGTTGTGCATGCCCAGGACGTTGCTCTCGAGGAACGGCAGCGGGTCCACGATGGAGTTGTCGACGTGGCTCTCCGCCGCGGCGTGGACGATGTAGTCGACCTGGCCGATCTCCTGGATGATGCCTGCTGGGATGGGGCGAGCGAGGTCCGCGCTCAGCGCGCGCACCCGCAAGGCCATCTCGGCGCGCGAGATGTCGTTGGAGGCGCTGATATCGCGCAGTCGGTCGAAGCCGTTCGACGCGTAGGTCAGCTTGTCGAGCACGACGATCTCGACGTCGGGGATCTTCAGGAAGTGCTCCACGAGGTGGGAGCCCAGAAAGCCGCAGCCGCCGGTGATGAGTAGGCGCATCGTCACTCCACGACCTCGTAGGTCGCAGCGAAGATGTCGGGCTTGCAGGGGTAGAAGTGGACGCCATCGGGCTCCGGGATGATCCAGTCACCGGGGACGACGTATACGCGCTGCTCGTGCGCCGTCACGACGTACGGCAAGCTGTCTGGCGTTCTCCTGGAGACCCCTGCCGGGTCAATTCCGGTTCCCGTGAACTGCTCGGCGGTGATCACGATTGGTTTCTTGCGAAATCTCGGCATCTCAGTACACCTCGCCCGTGTTCAGGTCCATGTGGCCCACCCGCACCCTGCAGTCGACCGCGAAGCGGTGCCCCCGCTTCCTGGCCTCCTTGCAGAAGTAGAGATCCTGCGTGAAGCAAAGGCCCTTGCCGTCGATGACGTCGTCGAGCGTGACGAACCACGGAGACGGCAACTGCCGGAACAGTTCCATGCGCCACAGGGCGCACCCCATGGCGATCCCGTTGACCGCCATCACCTGCCCGGCAGCGAGCGCCTCCACGACGTTGCGCGGCGCGAACTCGAGCTCGCCGGTTGACTCGAACCGCTGGGGGTCGCCGTACGCCATGGGCATGTTGTACTCGCCCTTGGTGAAGTACAGGCCCGAGACCGCGTCCCACTGCCCGGCCTCGATGGTCTCGAGTAGGCGCTTGTGGGCGTCGGGCGGCACGAGGTTGTCGGCCTCCACGGTCATCACGTACTTGAACTTCGACAACTGGGGGTGGTCGAGAATGACCTGGATCATCCGGTTGTAGGCCACCCCCACCTCGTCGCCGATGCAGAACATGATCGGCCGGTTCTGGTTCATCGGCGCGATCATCCCGTAGAGCGCCGAGACCACGCGGTAGTTGATGCGGTCTTCGCGCGACGGCATGATAACAGTCGTCGACTGATCGCGGTAGGTGTTGCCGGGCAGGACCACCACGCGGTCGAAGCCCAGGCCGTCGCTCTGGCCGGTGCCCGCGGGCCCGGCGAGGTGCCGCTCGACCTGCGCCATCTCGAGCATGGGCCCGGCGCCGACGGGCGGCCGGCGCGGTGAGGGGGCATCGCCGTCAGGCGACGGTCCAGGCCCCGGACCACCGGACACCCCAGTCGAGATCTTGCTATCCACGCAAGCCACCTTGCCATAAACCGCGCGGGGGTAGCGCGCTCCGATCCCGGGATCCGTTACCCGGGATCTGCACACTACGAGGCGCAGCCGCCTTGCCACTGGCACGCGCTCAAAGGGTCATCACAACGCCCGCGCCGCCCGCGCCGCCCGCACCGCCCGCGCCGCCGCCGCCGGTGCCCGCGC
>OBLM01000012.1_pt1 | contig 20800 bp, 40 predicted proteins | sample 1519651 | NCBI WGS metagenome assembly OBLM01 (sample SAMEA3235158, study PRJEB22506) | soil metagenome
CGACCGGCTCGCAAGCCGAGCCCGCGGCGAGCGCTCACGCCGCGGACGCGCCGGCCGCTTCGGTGCCAGATCCAAACGCACCGGGGGCGAGCCTGCAAAACAGCCGTGATCCCGGTCTTTTCACGGCCGGCGCACAGACCGGGCCAGAAATCACCGTGATCGACGCCATTGCCGCATTTGCCGGAATCGGCAGCATCGACAAACTGGACGAGTACACGGATCAGCTTCCGGCGCCGGTGAAGCAGGACCCGCGCGTGATGAAGAAATTCAAAGAGCGCCGGGACGAGATTAAGGATGCGACGGGAAAGAAAAAATGAAACTCAGCTTGATATCCACTACCAAGATCGTCGAGCTTGAAGTCACCGGCGGCGTTGTTCCGGCTCGCATCTGGGAGGGAGAAACCGAGAGCGGCATCAAGGTGCACTGCTACATCACCCTCGTGGCCGTGGCCGAGGGCGAGAACACCGAACAGTTCGACACGGAATTGCGCCAGTGCAAGGCACCGAGCGCGGCCGTCGCCGCGATCCCATTGCGGCTGATCCTATGAATATCGAAATCATCCGCGTCGGTGGCGCCAGGGAAACACACGATGTCCATCGAGCATCGGCGATCACCGAGATTCGCAAGCACATCGGCGCGACCTGCTTGGATACCGTGAACCTGCGAAACGGCATGGTAATGATGGTGGACGACACCGGATTCGTTGACAAGAAACCCGTCAACCCAGAGGCGACGAAGCTCTATCACGGCGTTTGCAAACCAGGAACCACGCACCCGATCTGCGGCGATGTGGCGATCGCGCGCGATGCGGATTTCGCTTGACGGCGTGCACAAAGAGGACCTGTAGCCATGTTCCGCTTTTTCCTGCCGGCATTGACTGTGACGATCATCGCGTGGGTGCTGCTCTACGGATTGAAGCCCAAGATGAAAAGGCAAACCTGGGTTGAGATTCGCCATTCCCTCACGGCGGTGTCCATCGGTGTCGGTTCCATCCTGTTAATCATTGCGATCTTTTCCATCATCGGAGGAATTCATGGGATCAATTAAATTTGCGGTGTCTGTCATCGTCGCGCTGATCGTCCTCGTCTGTGTCATCGAATTCTGGCCGATGGTCACCATTCCCGCCGGGCACAAGGGCGTCGTGACCGTATTCGGCGAAGTGCAGAAAAACGCGCTCTCGCCTGGCCTGAACTTCGTGAGTCCGCTTGCGCACGTCATCGACGTGAATACGCAGATTCAAAAGGTCGAGGTTGAGGGCGCCGCGGCCTCGAAAGACCTGCAGCAGATTCACACGAAGATCACGGTGAACTATCACCTGGCCGCGGATTCCGTGCAGCGGCTTTACTCCGATGTCGGGCTTGCCTACGAGAGCAAGTTCATCAATCCCGGCGTACAGGAAGCGTTCAAAGCCGTGACCGCAAAATACACGGCAACGGAGTTGATCGAGAAGCGCGGCGACGTGAAGGCGCTGATTCAGGTCGCGCTCGCCGAGGCGGTCGAGAAGGTCTCGGCAAAGACCGTGATTATCGACGAAGTGTTCATCACCAATTTTCAGTTCAGCGAGTCCTTCGCCAAGGCCGTCGAGGAAAAGCAAACGGCTGAACAGGGGGTGCTGACCGAGCAGCGCAACCTGCAGCGGATCGAAGTGCAGGCAAAGCAGCGCATCGCCACGGCGACGGCCGAGGCGGAGGCCATTCGCATCCAGGCGCAGAGCATCGCGGCGCAGGGCGGCGGCGCCTACGTGAACCTGAAGGCAATCGAAAAATGGGACGGAAAGCTCCCAGTGTATTCGCTCGGCGGCGCCGTGCCGTTCGTCAATTTGGCGGTGGTGAAATGAGTTTTCGCGTCGAAGTGTACGAGATTTTCGATCCGCGGGACGGGACCGGCCCGGTCTTGGAGGTCAAGCGTTTAGAGCGGACTGTCGATCAGATCGATCTGGACGCAGTTTTTGCCGCAGTGAACAAAGTCCCGCGCAAGAAGCGCGAGCATAAGCCGAAGGCGGGCGCATGAAGGATCACAAACAGATCGGCCGCCTCGCAATCCGCGAGGAAGGCTTGTGGGTCAATACCTACTATGCGATGCCGGGCACGATGGAGGGTGCGATCTTGATCGCCTCGGTGCGACGCACGGCAGCCGAGCGCCCCGGCGTGCTCGATGCCTTCAAGGACCTCGGCCGCGCTATCGTGAGTGAGATTGTATTCGAGGAAAGCGGCATGCGGCCGGTGTGGGGCGGCGAAAAGCGCGCGCCAGAGCACGAGCGCGCAGGCAAAGCATGATCTGCGTTCCGAACGATACGATCCTCTTCGCCATCGGCATCGTCGCGATCGCGCTCGCGCTGTGGTGGGCATGGCGCGAGAGTCGTTGACGAAGGAAGGTCACATCCATGGGTAAAGGCATCGACCTGGCACGCGCCGCCGGCTCCGGGCTTCACGCGGACGTTCTGGACGATTTCAAGGACCAGTTGCTTATCGTGCTGCTCAAGCGGCTCGCCAAAGACGGCAGGGTCAGCATCCCGATTGCGGAGGCAGACGACACCGGCCAGGATGTCGTGAGCTTCAGCATCAACGATGGCGCCTTCAATTTCGTGCTTGGCAGGAAGTCGTGAGTATCGGGCCCGGAAAGTACGACGACGCCATGACCCTCGCGCGCAAGCAATGCGGATCGAGCGCGGCGGCGCTGATTGTGCTCAAGGGTGAGTCCGGCCCAGGCTTTTCCTGCCAGGCCGATCTGGAAACCACGCTGCGGCTGCCGGCGATATTACGCAAGGTAGCTGACGACATCGAGGCGGATTTGAAGAAAGGGAAGCTGTGAGCGACGCGCTAAAGCTCGGAACGTGCTGCATCTGCTGTTCAGACGGGCGCGATGTCACCACGGTCGTGATGCTGCCCTTCAAGAACGAAGTCCCCGGCCATGGCTGGGGCTGCGTTGTCTGCCATCTTCCGCCGGACGGCGCCAGCGCGGTGCTATGCGATCGCTGCGCGGACGAATATATCGCCGGCCGGGCCAAGCTGAGATTCGCCTGCCGCGGCTATCCCGCGGAGGATGGAAGAGTGGCGTTCGACGCGCTCGCCATCCGGCACGAGCACGACTCGCTGGTTGAGCACTGATGAGCCGCGAATCGAAAAAGAAACACCAGAGCCAGAAGCGCGAACCACTTCCGGAGTTGTCGCAGGAGGAGTTCGAAGCGCTCGAACGCGAGATCGACGACGAGATGTTTGACCCGGAGGATGCACAGTATTTTCGCCTCGCGGGGATTGACGACATAGGGAGCAAGTAATGAAGCTGAAAATCTCTGAGCACCTGTCGCTCCCGGTCGATGTCGTCACGCAGACCATCGCGGTGCTGGCGAAACGCCGCGCTGGGAAGAGCTACCTTATGCGGCGCCTGGTCGAGCAGTTGTTCGCCGCTGGGCAGCAGGTGGTGTTGGTTGACCCGAAGGGTGACCAGTGGGGCGTCCGATCCGCGGCCGACGGCAAGGGGCCCGGGCTTTCGGTGGTGATTCTCGGCGGTGAGCGCGGCGACGTTGCGCTCGAGGCCGGGTCCGGCGAGATTGTGGCGAAACTGGTCGTCGAGGAACGCGTGAGCGTGGTGCTCGACCTCTCGCTTTTTCGCAAGCACGAAGTGGCGACGTTCATGACTGGGTTCCTTGAGACCCTGTACCGCCTCAAGGCACGGGAAATGTACCGCACGCCGTTGATGCTAGTGATGGACGAGGCCGACGCCATCGCACCGCAGAAACCGCAAAAAGGCGAGGAGCGGATGCTCGGGGCCGCCGAGGACATCGTGCGCCGAGGCGGCCAGCGCGGTATCGGGTGCGTGCTCGTGACGCAGCGCTCGGCCGTGCTCAACAAGAATCTGCTTACGCAGGCGCAGGTGATGATCGCGCTTCGCACCATCGCCCCGCAGGACCTGGCGGCCATGAACGCGTGGATCGACGTACACGGCACGATCGAGCAGCGCCAGACGCTCATGGAATCGCTGCCATCGCTCCCGATAGGCGATGCCTGGGTGTGGTCGCCAGGCTGGCCAACCATCGAGGGCATTTTCAAGCGCGTGCACGTCCTGCCGATCGAGACGTTCGACTCCGGCGCCACCCCGAAGCCCGGGGAAACGCGCTCTGAGCCCAAGTCGGTCGCCGACGTCGACCTCGAGTCCTTGAAGCGGCAGATGGCGGCAACGATCGAGAAATCGAAGGCGAACGACCCGAAGGTGCTGCGCGCGCGCATCGCCGAACTGGAACGCGCAGCGAAAGGACCGGCGATCGATCCGGGCGCGCTGGATCTCGTGCGACGCGAAGGGCGAGACGAAGGCGCGCGCGAGGGCTATGCCGCGGGGTTGCGCGCCGTCCAGCCGATCGCCGATAGGCTGGGCACCCTATCGACCGCGGTATCGGAAACGATTGAGGGTTTCCAGCAGGACCTGCGGCGTCTTGCTGGCGCCGTGCTGGCGCCACAGGGCAGCCATAACACCGCTCCGGCGCGGCCCGCACGCGATCCCTACAGGTCACCAGGCTCTCGCGGCGGCAAGGCCCAGGGCGCCCCAAAGCCTCGCCATAACGGAAATTCAGGGTCTTCAGAAGTCTCGAGGCCGCAGCAACGCATACTAAACGCGCTTGCTTGGATGGAGAGCGTCCGAATTTCGGTGGTGGACAAAACGCAACTTGCCCTACTCGCAGATCAGAGCCCGACAAGTGGCGGCTATTTCAACAATCTGGGAACTCTGCGCAGCGCTGGCTTAATCAACTACCCAATGCCTTCAAAAGTTGCGCTCACGGACGCTGGCCGATCGATTTCGGAAACGGTCGATACGCCGAGTACCAGCGCCGCTTTGCAGGACCAGGTGATGAGCCGCCTACCGCGTCCGCAGGTTGCCATCCTGCGCAAGTTGATCCACATCTACCCGCGCGAGATCAGCAAGGCGGATTTGGCCGATGCCGCAGAGCAGTCTCCGACATCGGGTGGATATTTCAACAACCTCGGCCGGCTGCGGACCCTCGGGCTGATCGACTATCCGACCCCAGGCAAGGTAGCGGCGCAGCCAGTGCTGTTCTTGGAGTAATGCCAGAATGACCACCACCGACACGAAGCACGCCGACTGCCAAGACGAATGCCAAACCGCAGCGGCGCGCGGCCCGGCTTACCGATGCGACGGCAGACTATGTGACATGCTTGCATGCGAAGAATATGACGCTTTGAGGAAGCGGCAGAGCGAGGCGCAGGCCGCGCTGGCGCCGGCAAAGTGATGAGCATGAAAACGGACCAGTGGTTTAAGGGCATGCCGACGCAGCCGGGAATCTACCTAAGAAACAACCCGCCCGTTTCGGCTGTGGTCAGACAGGATGTGTTTCTAATCGGGACACAGCTATGCACCACTGGAGACGGCGGTTCAATCAGGTTAGCAAAATGGCCAGCCGCCGCGACGTTCTGGTGGTACGGGCCCATCCCGCCACCACCTACTGATAGACCCGCCAAGCGGCCGGGATCAGCCGCTCAAACCAAAGTGGAGACCAGGAAGATGGCAGCAAAGAAAAAAGGCAAGAAGTCCAGTGGTAAAGGCAAGGGCGGCAAGAAGCCCATGCCAGAGTGAAGCAAGGCCGGCGGGGCGTGGTGCTCCGCCGGTTGCGACATTGGAGAATTGAATGACTGCACTGAACGCAATCCCGCCGATTACCGACCCAATGGGTAAGCACTGGGATCAGCCGCCATTGAGCGCAATCGAGATTGACGATGCGCACGCGCTGATGTCGGACGCGACGTTCAAAGCGCTGCCGGAGTATTCCAGCACCATACCGACCGGCGTGTATCCAGGGAAGATGTGGCGCAGACACGATGGCCTTTTAGACCAGCGCTGCAAGCCATCCGATCGTCAATGGCTCCTATGTTGGTACGGTGAATCTGACGAACCGGACGCATGCAGCATCAACAGTCGAAAGGTATTGATCGCATGACAGACCAGGAGGAATTGTTGAGCAACGCGCTGCAAACGAGAATCGCCGATCTCGACGCCGAGGTGCTCGCCTTGCGCAAGGCACTCGAATGCGTGCTGCAGGTGAGCCGGGTCGCGTTGTTGCAGCCAATGGAGCCGGTGTACGAGATTCCGGAGTTCTTGAGGAAGGGTGGGAAGTGAAATGCGCCTGAGCCGCGACGACCTGTTCAAGATCACGCGCCTGCGCCGCCCCACGAGTCAAGCCGCATGGTTTCTTCAGCACCTTGGCGTGGACGTGCCATGCGATAACGACGGTCCGATTTTGACACCGACGACGTATGAGGCTATTTTGGCAAAGCGGTTGGGCGTGTTTCCGAAAAGCGATGATCCGGCCAAGGCGCGGGAGACAGTGATTCATGTCCAGACCGCGCGCCCGGCGAAGCAGAAGCTAGCTAGCGTGACAACGATAAAGGAAAAGGCATGAGCAGAAAAAGAGTATCGCGGCCCACTTTGCTCGGCACCAGAATTGCGGAGCATCGCGGCTGGCTACAATACAGATCACGCGAGCCGATCATGGACAGGAAAACCGGAGAGCTGAGGACGTGGCACAAGCTGTGCCAGGTTGGCGCCGGCGATGAGTGGAAGGCGCGCAATGCCGTCCACGAGCTGCTGAACTACGCCCAGCCAGGTCAAGGCGATTTCCCGGCTGCGTTTGCCAAGTGGCGGATCGAGTTTTTCAAGGAACGGGAAAAAGAAGCGCCGCGCTTGCCGGAGCGCTATGCATTATTCCTGAACGGCAACAAATCGCTGAATGCGTTTTTCGACGTCATAGCGCGCGGGTTCTGCGATGCCAACGTCGCGGACATCAAACCGCACCACATCAACCAGTTCTTGAAAGCCTGGGACGGGCGCCGGGCCGCGCAGGCGTACCGCGGGCACCTGGTGAAGTTCTTCGCCTGGTCGACGGGCGAAGGCTACAGGGAATCGAATCCAGCAACCTCGGACGTGGTGCAGGTGAAGCAGCCGAAGAAGCACGACGTGACCATCACGCCGGCGCAGTTCCATGCGGTGCGCGACAAAGTGATCGTCACAGCCCGCGGCAAGACCAGCGGCCAGATGATCCAGTGCTACATCGACCTGACCTACCTGCTCTATCAGCGCACGACCGATGTGCGGCTGCTGCGCTGGAGCGAGGTCGACGAGGTGATCCACGTCGAGCCGAGTAAGACGATCAACTCAAGTGGCGTGGCGATGAACCTGCCGATGTCGCCGGCGATCCGGGAAGTCCTGGCGCGGGTCAAGGAAGTGGCGAGGATGGGCAGCATGTTCGTGTTTCACACCACCAAAGGACAGCCCTATACCGCCAGCGGGATTCGCTCAACGTGGAATCGGGCATGCAAGCGCGCGGGCGTGGAAGGGATCACGCTGAAGGACCTGCGTTCGATGGCGGCCACCGCGGCCGAGCAGGCCGGGTTCAGCCGCAAGCAGATCCAGGTCGGGCTCGGGCACAAGAAAGAGGCGACCACGGACGGGTACATCCACAGCGACAATACGCTCAATTCCGAGGTCGTTTTGACGCTTCCGGCGAGGCCGAAAACGTGAAGTTATGCGCCAACGGCGCATAACTATTGGCATTGCAGCGAGGCGGAAACTTCTAAGTGTTTGATTCGTTGGTGGAGGTAAGCGGGATCGAACCGCTGACCTCTTGCATGCCATGCAACGTTTGTCCCGCCAGTAACGCTATGATCTCACAACCGAACTACGTGTGCGCGGCGCATAACTCATGGATTTACACCGCCTTGAGACCCGCTTCCAGCCTAGAGGCTTTTTTTTAATGCGCCGCTCGGGACGCATTGTAACTGAGCGCTTGCGGGCTGTGCAAGCGCGCACCGAATAGCGCCTCCACAGGCCCTCCGCAGGCCGCCCTACCCTACCCATCCTCCCCGCCCCGCCGATCGCGCCCTACCCCCAATCCAAGGCCGCCCGGCTACGCCCTCAATCCCGGCGCCGAAACCGGAAGCCGGCCTCAAAACAATCTCAGAAACTGCTTGCTATCGTGTAACCAATGGTATATAGTTTAGTTATGGTAGCTGATTTGATGGCTACCACCTGATCCCGGCCAGGAGCGCCGCGGAACCAAGATAGGGGTAACAAGTCATGAGCATCACAATCACCATCAGCACCAGCAGCTACAACGATCGGCGGTACGGCAAGCCTTGGATTGCTCGGCTCGATTTTTCAGTGAGCGCGGCCGGTGAATTTCGTTGGGGTAACTGGCTCGGCCAATCGGGCGAGGAAGGCGAGCTTTCCCTGGAGGTCAACCCAGGTGATGTCGTAGCGCACGGGCAAAAAGACAGTCGCAAACCACGCAACTCCGCGCCGGACTACAGCTACATCGACGCAGCGGGAAACCGCAACGTGTGCGATAGCAAGATCGAGGCAATCCGCGCTGCCCGCGCCGTACTCGCCGAGCTTGCCGCCACTGCGGAGGCGCCCCATGCGTAGCACAATCATCATCACCAAACGCGGCGAAGGCTACATCAGCACGATCACCGGCAAGTTCGGCGGTGGCCATACCGGCGCACGCTGCGGTCTCACGCCATACGATGCTGCTGCTGCGGCATCGCGCTACATGATCGAGTACGCGCAAAGCAATCCGGAGGGGGGAGATTTGATGGCGCCGCCCGAGGTGATGGAGCTTGTGCCCGCGCACCTACGTTCCATCTCTGCAGGAGCAGAAAAATGAATATCACCGAAAAACTCCTTGCCTTTGCCGCGGCCACCAATAACAAACTATTTGATCCTGCGCCCGGCTGGAGTGAGGACGGCGACTGGATGGTCGAGGCCGCGGAGACGCACGAGACCCTTGAGGACTTCATCGAGTCGTCGAAAAACTGGCGAGAACGCACTGCAGCTAAACATGGTGAGATCGCTGGAATGAAATATATCGCATGGTCGCAAGTGCAGGCACTGAAAGGTCAACCCCGTCGCGCCTTGAGCGTGATCGACTTCGGCGAAGTGCGTTTTGCAATCGACGCCGACCTTACGAACTTCGCGCCGTAGTACTAACCGCGCCATCGGATTCTGGCGACCGAGCGCACTCCGGGTTGAGTGCAGGAGAGCACAATGAGCACCGTTACACTCGTTTCACGCGCCGGCCTCGTCGCCGATATTCCCCAGGCAGATTTCGACAAACTCCTACTCCAGATCGGTCCAGTTCGCGCACGCGAGCGCATTCTGTCCGATGCGGGCCGCGCGCTCAAACACCGGCGCGAACTCGCGGCCCACTACGCGCAAACGCTGACTGAGGCCGACCTCGCAAATATCAACCAGATGGCGCGCGCATTCATCCGGCGCGAGGCGATCGAGCGCGCAGCCTACGATCTGGGTTACGGGTCCACGATTGACCGCGTGAATCGCGGAGGGCGCGTTGACGAAATCAGCTACGGGCGCATTGTCAGTCGCGCCACCGAATGGGCCGGGAACATCGACGATACCCCTGACGATGGCGCGTTGTGCTACGCAGCCGAGCAACTCGGGTTCACTACCGAGCGCACCGCCGACTGGGACCGGAACTGGTTGCGCCCAACGTGGAAAATCACGGCACCGGATGGATGGAATCAGCAACCCGCTGAAACACCGACCGCATTAGCGTAGTCGATTTCAGTCCATGCCGGGTGACAGCCGGCATCAACGGCAACCGCCGGCAACAGGGAGCGATAAATGAAAACCCAGAATGCCATGATCGCCAATGCAACCGACTATATGGTGGTCGACGACGGCCAGATGCGATGGGCCGGCAAGCGCGCCTTGATACTCGGCTGGCTCCACGAGCGCGGACAGTCGCCCCACTTCGACGCCAGCACCAGGCAGGACAATTCAGTCTCGCTCGGCGCGGACGAATATAACGAAATGTGCCGGGTGGTCACATGCGAATCCGATGCGGTTGCCAGCGCCGGGAGTGGCGAATGTATTGAATTGTGCGACGGTCTCATCGATGCAGGCGCGGGCCTGCTTCACGTCACATGAAACCACTGCAAGCCCAGTCCTATCGCGCGGCGGCGCGCAAACTGCGCCGCTTCGCGGACCAATTCGACGCGCGCTGCGAGCCGCAATCACCGCGCGACCTGGCATCGCTCACCAGCGCCGTCTTTTGCCTGTCGCGCTACGCTCAGGAATTGCTCACGCGCCACCGCAGGAAAACGGGGCTATGACCGACCAGCCGTACACGAAGTGGGATCCAGCCGAGGATGATGTAGTAAGGCTGCTCTACGAACGGCTCGGCGCAGGGGTGCTTGCCAATCATCTTCCTGGGCGCACCCACGAAGCGATCATGCAGCGCGCAAAAACGTTACGAGTAGCATTGAGGGGACGCCGCCCGTGGACGACCCGAGACGATGTCACCCTAATTCGGATGTACAAAAAATATTCCTCAACCGAAATAGCCGGGGCGTTAAATCGGACGGCAGACGCAGTGCTTGAGCGCGCGCGATATCTTGGCGCGCGGAAGCACAAACCGAAGGATCCGGAGCGCGCTCGATGACAACCGGTGAGCCACGCGTTCCCGTCCCCGCCGAAGTCCTGCAGGCCCGCCAAGCCCTCGGCCTGACCCAGGCTGAGGCAGCGGCCCTGCTCGGTGTCGATCGCGTGACGTGGGCGCGCTACGAAGCCGGCGGGCGGGCAATGAGCGCTGTCGAGTGGAAATATTTCAAACACGTCGCTGGCGTCGAGCGGATCCCGTTTCGCGCCGCGGTTGCTGGCTAGGCTCGCGCCCGTAACCAGCATTGCACCGGGCTACGCGCTGGTGACCTCACCGCCCGTGATAAAGCCGTGCCAGGCGCATCCACCGATCAGCAGCACCGACCTGGCGCCGCCTCCGCCTACGGCGTCCCCATTCAACGTCAGGTCGTCAAAGCCGGTACCGGACATTGACCAGCGTCCAGGGCCTGGTCCGGCATCCTCGGGCGTGCCACGGCTGCGGGACCAGCAGACCACGATGTGCGTACCGGCCGGGCCGCCGTTTGCCGCAAAGCATTTCGGGCACAGGAACGAGATGCCCTGCGCCTCGGCAATCGAATCGACATAGTGAAGCACGATCTGGTCGCGCAATTCGGTGTGTGACCCGCTCGCCGAACCGACCGCCGGATCATTGACGATCTGCGTTGGCCAGTTTGGTGTCACCACGCGCTGCAGGAAGTGCGGATCGAGATCGGTTAGCCTCACGAGTCGGCCGCTCCGTATCGAAGGTTCGCCACGATCCGTCGCGCCCAGCCCCGGCTGGCGGTCGGCCAGTTGTCGAGCCGGGTCATGAAATCAAGGCGCTCGGCGTTCAGCAGCATAATCATGTCCGTTTCGCTGGCCGCCTCGACTGCGGCCTGGCTACGCTGGCCCCAGTGTCCGTCGTCCGCCACACCAAGCGCCCGCTGTAGATAGCGCACGGCGGTTTCAATTCCAGAATTGACCGCGAAATCGAAAACCTGGAACGCCACACCGTCGCGCCCGGTTGCGCAAAGCCGGTCAGCATTGATGCGCAGCCAGAAGTCGCGCAGGTAAATCGCCTTGGCTGCGTCACGGCTGAGGCCCTTGATGTCGAGCAGGGGATAGCTGCGCTTGCTGATGCCCCAGTTCGTTTCGCCGCCAGGATCGCCTTTGCCGTCGGTGTAGCCGCCTTCGTTGCCCATTAAGCGATCGAACACGTCATCGAACGTCACGGCGCCTCCAGCACCGGTTTATCGTTCGCCGGGTCCGCGTAAGGCCGGCCGCCGATCTGCGCGCCTTCGTAGATGGCTTGCGCGAGGACGTGCACCATCTCATCCTCCAGGCAGATTGACCGCAGCAGGTTATCCGCCGCCTCGCGACACTCAGGACCGAGATACCCGAGGCGCATCAGCTCGTAGACCGCATCGTGCGCCAACGTTCCGCGCATGATCTGGCGCATGTCGGGGAAATTCGTCGCACCGTCCCACGCGTACCCGGCCATGATCGTGAGCATCCCGGTCGTGCCGAGCAGCACGTAGTCCGTGATCACATCCTCGGCCGGATAGATCTCAGTCTGCACGCGGTATGTGTCGTGCAGGACGTAGCGATAGCCGGCCCGGTACGCAATCCGGTCGCCCTTCATTTTGGTACGGTGACGATGGTCGTTGTCGTGCTCGTCGTACCAGGCGTGAGCGCCGGCACAGGCGCGCCGAGCGCATTGCTGATCGTGATGGCGCAGGTGTCGGGGTTGATCGTCACCGTGCCGTTGCCCAGAGCGCCCTTGGTGTCGTTGGCCGAGGTGATGATGGCCTTGCCCATAATGAGCGACTCGACCTTCACGCAGCTCGCGCCGGCGCTCTTTACGTTGGCGACGAGGTCGGGCTGGATGCCGCCCAGGGCGTTGCAGCCGGCAAGCAACGCAGTGGCGCACACGGCGATGAGTAGGTTTGTCATTTCGATTGCTCCACGGTTACGGGCGCAGCGAGACGCTGTCAACATTTGAGCCACTTGCAAAGCAGCAAAACCGCCACCACCAGGATCCCCAATGCGCCGATAGCAATAATCAGATCCTGGTGCACGAACGGGTTCATTGCGCATCCTTCTGCGGTGCTTCCGTCACGTTCGCCGTCACCGCGTGCACGTTCATCGTGTCCATCAAAATCGGTGGCACTCCCGGCGCGCGCTTACTCGGGTCCACCGTGACCACCAGGCCGGGGTCGAGCAGCGCATCCTGCGTCACCGCCATCGTTTTCGCTTGCTGTTTGATCGTTGAATCCTTATCGGCTGACTGCGACGTCGTGCCGAACCGGTTGTTGTAAATGTCGCCCGCTTTGCCGAGCGCCCATCCGATCACGAGACATAGCTGGCCGACCCACACGGTCTCCGCCGTCCCCGTGCTGTAGATCTGCCAGCCGACAATCACGGAGAGCGACAGGACCGCGCCTGCCACGAGCACGAGCGCAAAATACGTCAGCACCCTGGCCGGGTCATACTGAGGCACTCGGTCCACGTCAGATTTTTCCGAGCAAGATGAGTGCGAGCACAATTACCAGGATCAGCCCGACCCCGCCGCTCGGCCCATAGCCCCACGTCGCGCTATGCGGCCATCCCGGACTCGTGCCGACCAAAACCAGGATTAAAACAATGATGAGAACGGTCCCGAGAGTCATGGTCAACCTCCTACGGTTTCAACCGGCGCGTCCGCCGCACGCTTTATGGCCTGCACCACACGCTTCGCCTCGTTCTCAGTCGGCCAGCGCTCTTTGCCGCTCGTAATCAGTTTGCCGTCCGCCCGGTGCAACGACCAGTGCCAGTACCGGCCCAGACGAAAAATGTTGAACACCGGGCCCGATTGCGGCGCTGCCTGCAAAAGCCGTGCGGTCACTTCGCGGCCTCAGACTGCGGCTCGGCGACCGTCACCACTTTTATTTTCCGCACGTCACCCTGCTCCGATGCCGCGAGTTTCGCCTGCCGCTTGACCATCACAATCACGTAGGGCAGCATCCCCGCCGCGTTACGCTCGTCCTCGCTGATCAGATGGCCCATGTCGCGCGTGCGTTCCTCCAATGCAACATGCAGTTCTTTTTCCTCCGCTGCGGTTAGCATGTTCGGCGGCCCGAGCTTGACCATCAGCGCATCCATGATTGGCGTATGGTAGTGCGTCAACTTTTCGATCAGCAGTTTTTGCATTACCACGCTGATCGGTTCGACCGCGGCGTGGAGCAGCGACAAATCCGATTCGAGCTTGGCGATGCGCGCTTTCAGTGCGGCATCCGAGGTCGCCGCGTCCTGCGAAACTTTCGCCTCTGCGGCGATCACGGCTTCGCGCACCTTCTGTGCGCGCTCCTCGCCTGCGAGATAGCTGTTGACCACCAGCGTGAGCATGGCGCCGATGCCAAGCAATCCGGCCGACACAATAAAGTTTTGCATTGTCACGCCGGAGAACCAGTGCGGCGTCTGCCGGTCTTCGTCGGGAATCAACCCACGGTCGTGTTTGTCTGGCACGATAAATCCTTCATGGTAGTTTTGATCTTTGGGGCCGGTATGCGTCTGTGCTACGGCGCAAATGCAAACGCCCGCCGGATTCGACCCCCGGCGGGCGCAGTTAAACGTCGATTCTTCGCAACCCTTTCCTACGCGGTATCTCGGTTGCGGTCTACGATCGCGCGGTCTTCCTCACAAAACGAAACCGGCTGAGTATCCTGATACGTAACCCGAGCGCATCCGCGTGCATGGCGTGCGCGATCCAACTCATTACCGACTGGCGCACCCGGGCGAGGTCGACGCGCCGTTGTCCATACTGACGCACGAGCCGCCGCAAAGTCCGCGTGATGCGCCCGATGGAACTCTTGCGAAGTCGCCGATGCGTGGGCCAGATGCGATAGCCCAGAAAATCCAGCGCCCGCCCGCGCAACGTCGCCACCGGGAAAACCTCGGTCTTGTGGTTGGTCCGCAATCGCAAATGCCGAGCGAGAAACGCTTCGACCTGGACCCGGACACGCTGCAAGTGCATCTTGTCGTAGTGCGCCACCACGAAGTCATCCATGTAGCGGCAATAGCACCGCTCCCGCAGTTCGTGTTTCACGAACGTATCGAGCTCATGCAGGTAGATGTTCGCGCAGAGCTGACTGGTCAGGTTGCCGATGGGTAAGCCTACGCCAGGCGTCGCGTGCAATGCGCCGGCTGAATCGATGATGTGATCCAACAAGGCGAGCGTGCGCCGGCAGGCGATGCGACGGCGCAACAGATTCTTTAGCACAGCATGATCGATGCTCTGGAAATACTTGGCGATGTCCGCCTTGAGCACGCAAACCCGGCCATGCTCACGCTTGACCTTGCGCAGCATCGCCTGTGCCCGGTCTGCACCAAGATGCGTGCCGCGACCGCGGCGACAGGCGTAGCTGTCGGCGATGAAGCAGCGCTCCCAGATCGGCTCGATCGCAGCTACAAGCGCGTGCTGCACAACCCGATCACGGAAGGGCAGCGCCGCAACCTGGCGCTCCTTCGGTTCGTGAATTTTGAACGGGCGGTAGGTGCCAATTTTGTATTGGTCCCAAATCAGTTCGTTCTGTAGCTGAATCAAATTGCCTTCCAGGTCGTGCTCGAACTGTTGCACTTCGCGCCTATCACGCTTGCCGGCGCGGGCACGCAGGTAAGCGGCGTGCAGCGCCTCGAAGTCATAAATTCGTGGGAACAGATTGTTGTAGCTTTTGGCCATAACACCCCAAGGGGCGGCGGGTCCGAACGGTCGCGCGCAAGCGCTACTGGAACGGCCCACCTGTTCAATTTTTCGGCGCCGGCGTTAAGCCCTGCCGAGGAAAGCGCATCCTTTTGAGGGGGTTCTGACGACAGGCCCAGTAGGCCCATCGCATCTGACAATCCCCAAGAGCGGGGCGACACCCGATGTTCGTGTTGGTGTTCGTGCGCACGTTGTTCAGGTTCAGCGCAAACACGCCGGCGATCGCACCGTTGTTCCAGTTGCCACCACGATACGGGAGCCGTTTCAACGCGCTTCCCCCACGGGCTGGATGATTGATTTTAACCAACCGCCCAACATGCGGCCGATCTCATCGTTCAGCTTTGCCCAGTGTTCGTACTTCTTAAAATCCAGATAGCCCAGAGCTTTCGCGAGCCGCACCTGAGCGCGCAGCAAATCCAGTTCCACGTCCAGGTCCTGCAGCGTTGTCTTTTTGTAGTACCTTTTGTTACAGAGTACGATCAGCCGCAGTAGTCCCCACATCGATCCGCGCATCTCCGCCGCGAGCACGTGGCGCTCGAACACCGGAAATTGCCGCAGCGCCACATACCCGTACTCGATCATGGCCTCGCATTTTTGCCGGATCAGCAAATCCGTCACTTTGACGGGTTGATCCGGCTGCATGGGTGCTCTGCTCATGCTTGAGAGATGTGGGCTATCGCCCACACAATCAGGTTTCAGGGTTGCAGATTTCAGGCGACAAAAGCGGGGCGACACCCGAAGTTCGTGTTGGTGCCCGTGCGCACGTCGAGCAGGTCCAGCGCAAACACGCCGGCGAGCGCACCGTAGTTCCAGCCGCCACCACGACACGGGAGCCGTTCGCCGGTCAGCGTCAGGTAAAACCCGTCACCACCGAGGCCGGCATTGGCCACCGGGTATAAGCCATGCTGCTTGAGGATTTGCAGCGCGACGGCGCCGACCGGGTTGACCGAGGGGTTCGTCATACCCTCGAAGCTCGCCCCAGATGCGCGCACCAGCGTGTAATCGGCGGTGCCGGCGATGTCGTATTTCACGACACCGGCGCTGCCCGGCGCAACCAGCGCGCCCGTGGCGCCGTCGATCGCTTTCCAAGCGGCGCTGCCGACGCTCATGTCGGTCGCGTTGAGCGCCGCATCGTTGCCCGCGATAATCTGCACCTCGTTGTTGTTCACGCGCATGCCGGGCGACCACTCCCAAACGTTCCCGCACAAATCCGCGATGCCGAATGCGGTCAGATCATGACGCCAGGCTGCAGGGCCGGAGCCGGTGCGGGTACGCGTGGTTACGGTGCCGGTCGCGGCAGGTATCAAGCCGGTAGCGGCATCGACGCCGCGCTCACTTGCCAGCCCGATGCTGCGGCCGTAGTCGGTATTGCCCCGTGGCTGCGTGCCGTTTTTCCAGCACGTGTGCCCAATGCCGGCCCAGTCCGCGTTCGTCATCAAGCCCCAGCCGGCGCCGTTGGCGCGGCCGGCAATGAGCGCGTTGTCGAAGTTGATCGTGTTCGCGGGGTCTTCGCCGGGCAGGCTCAGCAGCTCGCCATTGCGGATGACGCCTGGGTAGAGACCGATGTAGCGATACGGTTTGTCCACGCCACCAACCACGAACATCGGGTGCGTGCCCGCGCCCATCGCGGGGTCGATGGATTCGATCGTAAATTTCGGGATGACCGCCATGTAGGACGCTTGGCCTTTGGCAGTGTAGAGCACCGTGACTTTGCCGCCCGAGGCGGATTCCACGGATTTTCGCAGCGTATCGGGTACAGAAATTGTTAATGGTGGCATTGGATTACTCCGGTTGTGGTACGGTTGGTTTTTGCTCGACCGCCTGTTCCTTCAGCGCCTTGATTTGCTCTCGCGCCACGGCTACTTCAGCTCGCGCCACGGCCAATTCAGCGGCTAGCTGCGCGGCGCGCATCACAGCGGTATTCAACGCTTGTAGGTACTCGCTCGTGGCTGCTTGCGATGCGTCCATGTTCACCCCTGATTTGAGCGCTGCAAACTGTGCGTCAGTAATCGCGAGAGGGTTCGCTCACGCGTTCACGTCCATGTTCGACAGCGCATTATTTGCGGTTGTCAGCCCGCCCATCGCTGCATCCAGGTTGTCGAACACTGCCTGACCATCGCCGGGCGCGGCGCCCGTCGCCGCTTCCACGGCGGCGTAGTCGGTGCCGTTGCGAATGATGATGAGCCGGTCCATCAGTCTGCGGATGTGCGCATACGCGACCTTGACTTCATCCACGCGCGCCGCGACGTTGGCGTTGACTTTCGTTACGTTTCCTTGTGCCATGATTTATCTCCTATGCATTGAAATACGGAATTGCAACCGCGGTACTGCCCACAAATGCCTTGATGTATCCGAGCGGAAGCGCGGTCAATGCGCTTGCCGCACCGTTCGCGCCGACGGTGGTCTGCGTCGTGCCGCCGTAGGCCACGGTGCCCGCTCCTCCTGATACGGCCGCAGCGCTGGCGACGTGATTTGGCGCCTTGAGATTCCCGGCCTTATCTAAACCAAGGAATAGCGTCGCGCCGCCTGGGCCGCCAAGAACCTGCATCAGCATCGAGCCCGCGGCCGATGCGGTGTCGGTAACGACCAGTTTCCAGCCGGGGAACGCGATCGCGGCGTTGCCCCACGTTTGCGTGATCGCAGCCGCGGCGACCGCCGTTGTTGCGACACCCGCCGCCATAGTCATCGTACCGTTCGCATCCACGCGCCAGCGTTCAACCCCGCCCGTGACGCCGGCCAGCACGTCTGGCGCCGGAGAGTAAATGCCGGTGTTGCGGTCTCCTGCGAACCACAGCGAGGGCTCGGTGACCGTGCCGACGCCAAGTTGCACATTGCCGCCGCCGACTTGCTTCGCCGCGGTGCCGGCCAGATCGAGCGCAACCTGCACCGCTGCGAGCATCGCTTCAGAGTCCGCGACTGTCATCGGCCACTTGGCCGCGACGCCCGCGATGTCCAGCGCCATGCTTACGCCAGCGCTGAGCAACACCAGGTTCAGCGATTGATCGGCCACCCCCAACCCGGCCAGCGCCTGGTCGCGTGCGGCCTCGGTCTGAGTTTTAACGGCCGTGGCCTGGATTACCGAGTTGTCGGCACTTGTGGCGCTCGCGGTGGCGCTGGTGGCGCTCGCCGCTGCGGCGACCTTGCTCGCCAATGCGTTGGTTTCTGACGTCGCCGCGGCGTTCTTGCTTGCCAGGGCCGCAACCTCAGATGCCGCTGCAGCGACCTTACTCGCAAGCGCATTGGCTTGGGATGCGGCGGCGGCGGCCTCCGAGACGTCCGCGGCCTGTTCGCTCGCGAATGCGGCGGCTCCGGACGCTGCTCCATTCGCCGCGCTCGTCGCCGCAGCGTTCTTGCTCGCAAGCGCGTTGGCCTCCGATGCTGCTGCAGCGGTCTGGCTGGCAAGGGCAGCGACCTGCGACGCGGCAGCGGCGACCTTACTGGCAAGGGCAGCCGACTCTGACGCGGTGGCGCCAGTCTGGCTCGCAAGCGCTGCTGCCGCGGAGACCACAGCTTCAGCGGCAGCGGTAATGGCTCCGTCCAGATCCTCGCCCGCCTCGGCGGTGAGCGCATTGATCTCGGTCACAAAGAGGGGCAATGCGCTCAACAGCGCATCGCCGCGCGCTGCGAAATTCGACGGGTCGGAGGAGCTTGGCGCGCTCGGCAAGACGGTAATGGGCATGTTAGATTTCCTCGAGTTCGAGCGTTATCACTGCATCGTCGGGCTGGGTGATATTGATCGTGAAACGACGGTAGTAACCCAGAATCGCGAGCGCCTCGTACCAGCCGTCGGCCGAATCATCGACCCCGGACCAAAAGGCGGGCGCGGCATTCAGCAAAGTGCGCAGCTCCCGCACCTTGTCCACACGATCCTTCTTGCACCAAACGGTCTGATTGGTTTTCGGCACTGACCGGCGCGGGATCAGCAAGGAGTCACCAAAGACGTTGCGCTCCACTACCGAAAAATTGAGCGCATCCGATTCCGCGTTGTGGTCCACCTCGCCGATGTACACGTAGGTCCCGATCACCAGGCTGCCGCATTTCACATTGCCCGAGGCGCTGGTGATGGCCGCGGTGACTACGGCGTCGGTGTAGGGCGGCAGGTCGAACAACGCCACGCTCACCTGATGGGTAAAGGGCTCGAAAAAATAGTCGTACCAGTCGAGCACTTCGCGCGTGGAGAGGTTCTGCGTGTGCTCATAGACGGTCGCGCCGCCAGAGTCGATCGACACCGCGACCGCATCCGCAATCAATCCGAGGAGCACCAGCGAATTCACCCGCACGCCAGGGGTGATGACCACCGTCAGCGGCGACGCCTGCTCGGTTTGCGTGTTGCGCAACAGGTCGAACATTTTCCAGCGATTGGACGCGCCGATATCGAGCCACCAGGCCGGCGATGAAGCCGGAGCGTGGCCGGTGTTCGCGGCCTGCAGCGATTGGTAGGTTTTGTGTTCCGCAGCCACCACGACAACATCGTCGATCGCGTAGCTCGTGCCGGCGGCGTAGGCCGTCTCGCTCGCGTGTGGCTCGGCGCACGTCGAGCTCGTCAACACGCTGTCCGTGATTGGCAGCGGCGGCACTACTCTCAAGCGGCCTCCGTCAATATGGATTCGCCATCGCGCGTCACGCGTATCAGGGTATCAGCGGTCTTGCCCGTATTGCGCGAGGTCTTCGCCGCCTCGGCGCGCAGTCCCGCGACCTCAAGGCGCAGCGCCCTGACCTCGGCGAGCAGGTCATCGTTCGCAGCGGCGCCCATGGCGGAGCGCGTTTGATCGGCCGAGTACACGCGGCCGGGCGAGGTAAAGTCAACCAGCTCGGGGCCGCGCTCGCCGACCATCGACCAGCCGCTGGCGACCCCGCCTGAGGCGAAGTGCGGCATTGGGTTCGCTGCGCGCCAAGCCGCGATTGCCGCATCATAGGCAGCGAGATTGAATTTTTGTTTGATGCCGGTCAGCATCGAATCGGTGTCCTCGTCATAGTAGGTATAGGGCACACCTATCGTTCCGGTGGAAGCGTAGATTTGTTGCGCGGCGGTATTGAAGGCGGCCGTATACGCCTGCTGCGCCGCTTGATTTTGATAGCCCAGCATCTGGGTGAGCAGGCTCACGATCCGGGTGTTGCCCGATACCATCGCCTCCAGAGACGAGACCTGTGTGCCTGATCCCTCCACCAACGAGGCCAGCATTTGTACCGAATACGAGGTGTTCAGGCTCGACAAATTCCTGATCACATCCTGGACGGCGTTGCCGGTGATGATCTGCCCGGTCTGCGCCCCGACGAGCGTGTTGCCGAGCGTGATTTTTCCGGTTTGGTCCTGCATCAGCACGAACTGCGCGCCGTTTCCGGTCACGATCTGAGTGGTCTGTTCCCGCAGCAGCGTCGCGATGGTGGAGAGCAGTCCCGCCTGTTGTGCGAGGATCGCCGCATCGGGGCTCGGCAGATCGAGCTGCGCCTTGATCGCCTCCAGCACCGCGGTCTGCGTCTCAAGCAGCGTCGCCTGGTAATCCTGGAAGGTCGCCACCGCGGTGCTTGCCGCGCCGGCGCGCTCCAGCATGCCGATCGTCTGCGCCTGGGCGCGCGCGAACTCGGTTGCCGTGCGGCTTGTCGCGAGGCTCGCGGCGAGGAAGTCGTTCGCCGCCTGCGGCAGCCCGGCAAGCGCCG
>OBLM01000013.1_pt1 | contig 14891 bp, 21 predicted proteins | sample 1519651 | NCBI WGS metagenome assembly OBLM01 (sample SAMEA3235158, study PRJEB22506) | soil metagenome
GGCTGGGCGAGGGGGGGGTAGACCTAGGAAGGGGGTGGGGGATGGAAGAGGGCAAGGGTAGGGGTAGTCTAGGGGTAGGGGTGGTGGATGGTAAGGCAGTTTCCTTCACGTCGTACCCTTCGAACGTGCTTGAAGGCTTCGGAACTGGCTGCTTGCTGGACCTGCGGGTGCGTTTCGCCATGCAGCTGCTGACGGGGCCGTTGTATGCGAACGTGGTGGCGGAGGGGGTGGAGTTTTCTGCCGAGCACACGCAGGAGAACGGGATTGCGCTTCACGCGCTGAAGTTTGCGGACTGGCTGCTGAAGGAAGCCGAGTCGCGCGGGGGGGTCGAGCCTTTGCCCGACGATGACGGGTTGAACCGGCAACTGCGGTTGCAGGCTTCGCGGACGGCGAGGTATTCCGTGTGGCAGCAGCTGGCGGGGGCGAGGGTGGCGGCGGAGGAGCAACCGCGGGTGGGGCCGGTGCCTGGCGGTCGGGTGTTCAACGGGTGAGGTGGGGCATTTGACCCACTTTCGAATTCCCCGGTGGCTTGCCACCCTCGAAGCGGCCGAAGCGACGGTCCGGGGAACGGATGGAGGATAGGGTGGCGAAGTCGGTCTCACCTACTGCGCGGACGTTGAAGCACATGCGCGACCTTGGGTACGTGGCCGCGGTGGTCGAGCACTTCAACCCGTTCGCCAAGGTGCGCCAGGACCTGTTCGGAATCGTGGACGTGCTGTGCGTTGGGAACGGGGAGACGGTGGCGGTGCAGTGTACGAGCGGGAGTAACGTCGCATCCCGTGTGGACAAGATCGCCGACAGTGAGAACACGCCGCACCTGAGAGCGGCCGGTTGGAAGATTTTTGTACACGGCTGGAGGAAAGCCGCTTCCGGTCATTGGGTGCTGCGCGAGATAGACTGCTCATGAAGATGCACTCCTGCAAATCCTCTCTCATAGCGGAATATGGTTATGAGAACAAGACGCAGGAGCTCGACATAAGATTCGTCTCCGGTCCCACGTGGCGGTATTCTGGCGTGCCGTTTGATACGTTTCTCGAATTCCTTAGGTCGGGCAGCAAGGGGAAGCACTTTAACGCGAACATCAAGGGCAAGTACCCGGAGAAGGAACTATGAACATCGGTGAAGTTGCAATTGCGGTTCTGTGCGGATTGCTGCTCGCAACTGGTCATATCGTGCTGCCGCTGTTCCTGTTCGCCGCAGTCGTGTACGGAAATGCGCCATGAACGATTCGCACTTGCTCGGCGTCGCCGCCGCGTGTTGCGCCTTCCTCGGCCTTTGGTGGCTCGCGCTTCCTGTGCTCGCTCTGGCGTGCTACTTCGCGGCGCATGAGACTTAAACTGTGACCGTCGGCATCGAAACAAAACCGATCTACCGGTTGAAACTCAATGCGGGAGCGCATAAACTTTTGTGGTGGCTCTTGTGCAAGATGGGCGAGGATTGCATGGTCACAGGCGGCTGGCGCGCACGAGCATCGAAAGACATCGGACTGAACAGGACGCACGTTCAAGAATGCGCCGACTTGCTGGAGCGCGAGGGCGTGATCGAGAAAGAACCACAAGCCAGATGGGTGAGAGTGCGGGTTGGCGCGATTACGGGGTAAATGTTATGAACGACTTAATGGCTAAACACGAATTTAACTCTGACGGATTTTGCAAAGAGTGCGGCGTTTCAGAAAGAAATACAGACGATCCTTTTTGTGACGGATCAGACGACCCGGATGACTGGTTGGAGAAAGAGAATCCGGCGTACAGCCTCAACGTATCTTTATATCTTCTGGACGTCCAATTCAAAGCGATGCTACAAATCGAGGACCGGCGCAAAGGCATTTTATTCGATGTTATTAGCTACGTATCCATACGCTTCACGGACTGAGATGAAATTTCCCGCTGCTCGCTTCATGAAATTTCTTGGACAGGTAACAGTGGATTCCAAGGAGGCCGGCAACGTTTCGCTCTCCAATCTGCTCGGCACGCAAAAGTATTACATCGAGCAGATTATTCGCGGCATGGAAGATGACATTCACTTCTTTGTTTGTTGCAAAGCTCGCCAATTAGGAATAACGACAATTCAACTCGCCATTGATTTGTTCTGGCACTACGAATACGCCGGGATGCAGGGTACGCTCATGTCTCATAATGATGACGCTCGCGCAATGTTTCGTAGCACTCTCACTCAATTCCATAACAGCCTTCCCCCCACGCACCGCTTGAAGATGCTGACGAACAACCGCGACTTCATGGAGTTTGAAAACCGTTCGCGCATGTTCATGCAGACCGGCGGCGGCGTGTCGCGCAAGGGCAGCAAGGGGCGCGGCAAAGGGATCATGTTCGGCCACGGCACGGAAATTTCAAGTTGGGATGACGAGGAATCGCTTGCGTCCATTTTGTCGTCGCTTGCGGAAACGAATCCCCTGCGCCTGTATGCGTGGGAATCGACGGCGCGCGGATACGATCTTTTTCACGATATGTTTGTCGAAGCCGAAGACGCGGTGACGCAACGCGCCATGTTCATCGGCTGGTGGCGAAACGAGTTGTACCGCAAAGAGAAAGGATCAAACGAGTACGAAGCGTATTGGGACGGCAAGCTCACCGGGCAGGAGCGCGAATGGGTGCAGGCCGTGAAGATGCAGTACGACTTTGAGATTCAGCCGGAGCAGCTTGCGTGGTGGCGCTGGAAGTTGGCTGAGTCGATCCACGATCAGGACTACATGCGCCAGGAGTTCCCTTTCAATTCGGAGCAAGCGTTCATATTGACCGGCAAGAACTTTTTCAGCCTGACGCGCGTTCACGACATCGCAACCGCGATCGAGGCCGAGCCCGGCCCCGTTGAATGCGTGCGCTTTGGCTTCGGTTCGGACTTCATGCAAACCATTGTCGAAGAGTCGCCCGAGCGCACGGCGCACTTGCGAATCTGGGAGCAGCCTGACGATACGGCGTTCTATTCGATTGGCGCGGACCCGGCGTACGGCAGCGCGACCTGGGCGGACCGCTCCGTGGTGGAAGTCTACCGCTGCTACGCCGACCGCTTCGAGCAGGTGGCGGAATTCTGCACCCCTGAAATCACTACGTACAAGTTCGCGTGGGTGATTTGCTACCTGGCGGGGTGCTACAAGAATTCCATGGTGAACCTGGAAATCAACGGCCCCGGCGAAGCGGTGCTCGGCGAAATCGACAACCTGCGCCGGCAAGCGTCAATGCTCGGCTCGACGCGCGAGGGGAAGGCGCTGCGCGATGTTGTCGGGCGCATGCGCTACTTCCTCTACCGGCGGCTGGACTCCCCGTTTGGCGGCGGCGTGTTCGCCTGGAAAACTTCCGCGGAAACCAAGGACCGCTGCTTCAACACCTTCCGCGATTTGGTAGAGAAAGGCCATGGCGTGCTGCACTCGAAAATCCTCGCCGACGAGATGAAAATCATCGTGCGGGAGAAAGACGGCTTCCTTGGCGCATCCGGCCGCGGGCACGATGACTGCACGGTAGCATCGGCGATCGCCGCTGAAAACCACGTGCGCTATTTCATCATGAAGCTAAAGCAGATGGGCCTTACCTGGGCGAAGGAAGCGGAGAAGCGGGCGAAGATCGTGGTGACGGGACGGGCCGAGACGCCGGTAGAGACTTCGATCAGGAGTTCGGTGGGCGGATACATGGAGAAGGTAGGGCTAAAATTCGGTGTGAACCGGTGACAAAAGACGAGTGCAAAAGAAGATTACGCGCCTTGATCGCCATGCCGGCTTCGGCGCGGCCGTTCTCCATTGGTCTGCTCGAAAAGTTGACCGGCATCAGCAACAGCCACTTGAGGCGCAACGCTTGCGAGTTCGACGGCATGCGTATGGAGACCTACCGCCCCCTTGACCGCGCCTTCACGCTCCTTGAGAACGGGCAGGCGGAAATCAAGACGAGTTACAAGTGCGGGGGGATACCCTACAAGGTCATCACGCACGAAGAGCCGCGGCCGGTGCAATCCATGCTCACGCGCATCAGGATGACCGAGCGCGGGCCGGTGCTGGACTTCGTGGCCTGCAACAAGGCTGCCTTTCCGGTTTTGCCGCAGACCTTCAAATAGGCGTATCGTGCTGAAATGCCAGGCAGCCAACGAGTCAGAACGAATATCCTGAGCCGTTCTTTAATCGAGGACCGCTCTGAGAGAATTCCGTTTTCAGGTTGCTGGATTTGGATGGGATGTTCGCATCCGCGCGGATACGGCGAGATCACGATGAGGCAAAAAAGCATCATGGCGCACGTTGCGTCTTGGTGTATTTTCAAGGGAGACCCCGGAAACTTTCATGTTCTGCATCGCTGCGACGTAACCGCTTGCGTGAACCCTGATCACCTGTTCCTTGGTACACATCAAGAAAACATGGCGGACCGAGAAAAAAAGGGAAGGAACAAACTTCCAACGCGCGAACAACGATTCAGAATTCTCAGTGACGATCAGGTAATCCAGATTCGATCAAGCGATCTTCCTATAAAAATTCTAGCTTCGCAATTTTCCGTTAGCCCTTGGACAATTATCAATCTTCGAAGAAAAAAATCAGATAAGCGGAAGCACTTATGCCAGTGACTAAGCAGTGGAAGTGCCTCATGCACGGCAGTTTTGAGGGCGCGGTCGGTATCTGCGAGCATGGCTGTACTGTGGTGGTCCGCGAGTTCCTGACCGCGCCCGCGCTGCGCTCCGAGCGCACGAAGATTTCGGACCGCGCGCTAGACAGGTTGGCGGCGAGGTATCAACTCTCCGATATGAGCAACAGGAATGGCTCGGTGGGAAACAGCCGGACGCATCCGAAAGGCATGGAACCGATGTGGCAACCCTTGCCGGCGGGCAACGTGTACGAAGTCGGCAAGGGCGAGGTCCAGCGCGAGGGCGCTGCTGGCGGCGCGACAGCCGCTCTCGCCGGCATGGGCATGACCGACACGGGCGGCGCAATCTCCGAACTGATGAAGGTGCTACCGCGCCCGCGCCCGCACGCCGTTGGGCATGAGCCCGGCTCGGCGAGCGACTTCAATTCAGCACTGGCGAGCGCGCCGTAATGGGCAACTGGAAAACAAAAAAAGAGGAGAGTGAATACAATCACAGGTATCACCTTGAGCATTTAGCTCAAGAAAAAGAGAGAAACAAAAAGTGGAATGAAAACAACAGGGACCGGAAAAAGGAACTTGATAAGAAACGATACGAAGAAAACACGGAGAGAGAGAAAGAAAGAGTCAGAGAATATCGGCGCAACAACCTTGAAAAAGCTAAAGCCGCAACTCGTAGATGGACAGAAAATAACATGGCTAAAGTGTTACAGCTTAACGCCGCAAGTAGAGCCAGACAAATTGGCGCAACACCTGCTTGGGCAAATAAGTTCTTTATGGAGGAAGCTTACGATTTAGCTAAGCGCAGAAGTACGATGTTCAGGTTTAAGTGGCACGTAGACCACATTGTTCCGCTAAAGAGCAAAATCGTGTGCGGCCTTCACGTAGAGAACAACTTGCGAGTTATTCCGGGCGTTCAAAACATTAGTAAGAACAACCGCTATTGGCCCGATATGCCTGGAGAATAATTTTGCGTATACCGAAACAGGACTCGAAAAGATTGGACTTCTACATGGAGACGAGTCGTGTATGTATGTCGTCAAGACAAACGCGGCTGGAACAGTATACGTTCAATCGTTCAATGTACTTTTATGGAACAACCGATTCGGCGCCGTCCGCTTGGAATCTTCTGTTCTCTCACCTCGACACAGTTACGTCATTCCTGTACGCGAGCGACTCGACGCGGTTCAGTGTGACGATGGGCGCGCATGCGCCGAAGTCCGACCGCAAGCGCACCGGCGCGTTTTCGAAATTAGTTCAAGAAGAGTGGAAAAAGTCCAACGCCGACGTGATCATGCAAATGGCGATTCTTTGGGCGCTGGTGTACGACACGACGTTGGTCAAGCACATCCGGCGCAGGAATGGCCGCGTGGACCCCTACGTCATCGACCCGGCGTGCTTTGGCGTGTACCGCGACGACGTGCCCATGCTCGACCGGCAAGAGGCGTTCGTGCACGTGTACTACATGACTAAATCCGACCTTGCCAAGCGCATCAGCCTGCATCCGAAGCGCGAGGAAATCCTCAAAGCGGCGACCGACTCCTACACGAAAAAGGATACTGCCTCGTCTACGCCGCCGATTGTCGATCGCATCATCTTGAGTTCAGGCGTTCCCGGCGAAGGCTTGCAGGGCCTCGTTGGCGAGGCGAACGTGAACATCGGCACGATTGCGGACTACAACGCGCAGCTCGCCATCCCTGTAATCGAAATGCAGGAAATCTACGTGTGGGACGACGCCCAAGACGACTACCAGGTCTGCACGATGGCAGGCGAGCAGGCGATCGTGTTCGATCGCAAGAACATTTTCCTCCCGCGATCGAAAGACTTCGAAGGCGAGCACGGCTTTGTCCAGGTCTGCCCCAATCCGCTGCCAGATTATTTCTGGGGGCAGTCGGAAGTATCGAAACTGACGCCGATCCAGAACAAGCTGAACGCCCGTATGGAGGACATTGAACGGCTGGAACAAAAGCAGGTCGATCCGCCTACCTCCTGGGGCGGCATGGGGCTGCCAGACAAGCTGGACGCCTTCAACTCCCCTGGAGCGAGCATCGCCATCGGCGACCCGAACTACAAGCGCGACAGCTTCATCCCGACCGTCCCCGAGCACGTCTACACGAGCCTAGCGCGCTTCCAGGACTACATGGACACGGTATCGGGCTTGTCTAACGTGGTGCAGGGCAAGGGCGAATCGGGCGTGCGCTCGGCGGGGCACGCGGGCAAGCTCCTGACGGTGGGCACGGCGCGTCCGAAAAAGCGCGCAATGATTATCGAGGACTCGCTCGACCAGTCGGCGACGCTGTTCGGGAAATGCCTGTACGTGGGAACGACCGAGGAACTGTACGACGAGAACGACGTGCCGTTCATTCCGGCGGAAATGTCGCCGAACTTCACGGTGGGCGTGGACGCGCACAGCAACAGCCCAATTTTTATCGAGCAACAAGCGTTGTTGAGCGACCGTCTATTGAAGGCCAGGGCGATTACCCGCAAGCGGTACATTATGATGAACGCACCGCCGGCCGAGGACGCTGTTTTGCGCGAGCTCGAGGAAATAATCGAACCGGCGGAGGCGAAAGCCGCGCAGCAGAAGATGGCGATGGAAATGCAAAAAGGTGTTGCCAAACCGCCGTTGGCCAGCGTAAAGTAGGCCATGGGTTACGGACGAAAGAAATCAGGTCGCGGCAGACGCCGTGTTCTGTAGCAGGGGCGGCTTCATCACTCATCATGGAGGCCAAATTGGCTAGAAGGCGCGGGCGTCGTGGTCGTCGGTAAGCCCACCGACTAAAGAGAAGGCCGGTTGCTCAGAACCGGCCTTTTTCATTGGTGCTTGACGAAACAATGATTTAGGCACAGCATTCCGTCCGAACGGGCACCGTGGGCAGCGGTTTTCCGTCAAACCGGACGAAAGAACCCGCGTAATGCCTCTGCCCGATCCCGCTGCACAATCACCCTCCCCAGGCGCGGGCGACTCTGCTACCGGCCCAGGCTCTGGCGGTCCCGGCAGCGCTCCGATGGCGACACCGCAGCCGCAGGAAGGCATCCAGAAAGCCGCGCGGGTGCAGATTCAGGTGGCGAGCGAAATGCTCCAGCGCGAACTGCCGCACTTCCCCCTGGACAGCCCCGAGTTTGACGCCGTGAGCAAGGCGCTATCGACGCTCTCCAAAGCGTTCGGCAAGTCCAAAGACGAAGATCGCCGCCTCTTCCCCGCCGAGATCATGAACATGCTTGGCGCCGTCAAGCCTGCCGGCATGGGAGGCGCGGCACCCGGCCCAGGTGCAGGCGCACCAGCACCACAACCAGCACCAGCGTAACCAGGAGAAAACCATGTCCGACCAAACCGGAATTGGCGTCAAACCGAGCGGGCGCGGCATCCGCGATCCGCTGACCAACGCGCAGAACAACGGGCGGGTGGTCAATCCGCCGCGATACCCGGTTTTCGGCGGGTTTTCTTCGGCCACGAAGGCGTTCTTCCGCAACGCACTGCACATCGTCAAACCCGGAAATGGGACGAAATGAGTTCCGCCGAAACCATCGCCAACCTGATCGCCGTCGTCGAGGCGGCGCTCGCTCAGGTGGAAGAGCGCGTGCACAAGGATGCCTCGGTCATGGTCCAGTTCGCCGCCGGTGACTGGGCGAAAATGAAAGAGGCGGTGGCAGCCGCTCGCGCCAAACTGGACGCCGGCCAGCAGCCCCCGGACCCGCCGGCCAAGGCGTCGAAGTGACCGACGAGCACCCGGACCTCGCCAAGCACGCCGAAGCGGACGCCGCCGGCGTGGTGAGCCACACCTCGCAGGGCCAGCCGATTCCAGCCGACACCCGTTTGGCGATGGCGCGCGCGCAGACTGCCGCGGCCAAGCCCGACCCGCAACCAATTCCGCCAGCATAGCCCCATGTATAAACGCACCGACGCCAAAGCGAGGTTCATGAAGCACGTTGAAATGGTGCCATTCAGCGGTTGCTGGATTTGGATGGGAGGGACAGCGGGGCCAGGTCAATACGGGAATTTTTCTCTCGATTTGAAAACAGTTCGCGCTCATCACGCGTCGTATCGGTTTTTCAGTGGTGAAATTCCTTCGGACAAACAGGTTTTGCACACGTGCGACGTTCCTTTGTGTGTGAACCCAGAGCATCTGTTTCTCGGCACGCATCAGGACAACATGGATGACCGCGGGAACAAGAATCGTCAGGCCAAAGGAACGCGGCAGCATCTTTCAAAATTATCCGAACAGGACGTGCTTGCAATCAGGTCATCAAATTCCAATTCCAGGACGCTTGCAAAGTTGTACGGCGTTCACCAGACGACAATCTGTGATGCCAAGCGCGGGTACACGTGGAATCATGTGCAAGGAGAATCAAAGTGAGTTTGGAAGGAAAATCGCAAAGCGAGATTGAAGCACTCGCAGCGCTCGCTGACGACGTGCTCTCCAAGCCCGACACCGCAGGGGTGTTCCAGCGGCTCGTGAAAAAGAACAACCCGAACATTTCCATGCCGATTGTCGAGCTCGAGGACAAGACAGTTGCCGCTCTCAGTGCGCGCGACAAGCGCATCGAGGAACTGGAGAAGCGCGGGCAGATGTCCGACGCAGACCGCGCGGCGAGCGATCTATTCGAGAATCTGCGCGATGCCGGGCACGTCAACACCCGCGCGTCATTTTCCGATCTCGTGAAGTGGGCGAGCGAGAACGGCTTCATGACCACGCAGACCGGGCTTACCAAAGCCGCCATGCAGCGCGCAATCGAGCAGGAAGCAGCCGAGCCCACGCCGTCGACGTCGCACCAGCAAGGATTCGAGCTCGGCCAGGGAGACCTTGGCAAGGCGTTCATGAAAGACCCGATGGCAACGGCGCGGGCTCAAGCAATGGCGGCGATGGACGAGATTCGCAAGGACCGGGCGAAGGCGGCGCGGACGCACTGAACAGTTTCTAATCGGGACGGATTAGGAGAAAGACGATGACCCAGTTTTTGAATACGCTGCAATCCGCCTTGCTGTGGCTATTCGAGCCGCTGTATTTCAAGCTCACCGAATACATGCAGGGGGCAGGGCTCATGCCTGGGGTGGTATTCGGCACTGGCATAACGCCCGGTGGAGCCGTAGGGCAGGAATTATCCCTGATAACGCGGCGCGCATTCGTCCCGAAGCTCGTAGTCCAAATCTACAACAACTCCCCCACGATGGCGTCGCTACTCTCCGGCGCGCAGCCCGCCTACGGTGGAGTCAGTTCGATCAGCGTCCCGGTGCAGGGTGCGCCGTTCGTTACCGGCCAGTGGTCAGGCTACGACGGCGCGTTCAATCAGCCGTCCGATGCGCAAGGCGCGTTCCTCTTCGAGGCGAACTTGAAGCTCTTCATCGTGCCGATTCCGTTCCTCGGGATGGAGGGCATCTTGCAACTCGATCACGCGATCATTCCGAAGATCGAGGCGAAGATGAACGACGCGGGCAACGTCGTAATGGACGTGTTCTCAACCGCGCTATTCAACAACACGACGAACTTGCAGGCGATGATCGGCTTCCCCGGCGCGATCGACGACGGCACCAACATGGTGACGTACGGCAACATCAACCGCACGCAGAACGTGTGGTGGCAATCGAAAGTGTACGCGGCCACGGGCAACCCGACGCGGCAGGCGCTGTTGCAGTACATCGCTGGCACGGCAAAGAATGGCGGAGAGAAACCAACGTTTGGCGTGTGCGGATTCGGCACCTGGGCGCTGCTCGCGCAGGATTACCAGGGGCAGGAGCAGTACGTTATCACGCCGGGCACGGGATTCGATGGATCAGGCGACGGGCCGCGCTCCGGGTTCGATGCGCTCATGGTGTGCGGCGTCCCGGTCTACGCAGACCAGTACTGCCCCGAAGGCATCGTGTACTTGCAGAATTCGAACTACATCAACCTGTATGTGCATGTGATGGGTTCCTTCGCTTTCACAGGATTTGAAAGTACCATCAGCAATTTCCAACTCGGTTATGTGGGTGCGCTAGTGTGCATCCTGGAGTTGGCAAACGTGAAACCAAAAGCAAGCACACGCATATCTGGCTTCAATTCGTTAACCCTGTAAACCGACCCTCAAGGAGAACATTATGGGCATCAACAGAATGGGGGCCGGCGCCTACGACCAAGGGCACACGCCGCTGCCGGTCAACCTGACCTCGGGGCAGTTGTTCATGATCCCATCGGGGCAGTTTCAAGTCCTGCCGGGCCTGTACACGTTCCTGCAATGGTGGGACGCGGCGACGCAGGTATGGCGCGTGCTCACGACGCCGGCGCAGTCGGCGGGGGCAATCGTCTCAAGCGACGGGGCGAACTGGCGGCTGGCGAACCTGACCGGAACCATGGTCGGGGCGTCGCTGACGACTGCCGGAACGGGCCTGACGAACGGCATCTATCCGGCTGGCACCGGGAACGGCACGGCGGCTTCGCCCACGGTCACGATGTCCGCCGCCGGCGGCTCGATCGTCGCAACGGTGAACGCAATCGTCGGCGGGGCGATTAACGCGACCATCGCCATTACGGCGGGCGGCACGGGCTACACACGCGCGCCCGTATTGCAGATCGGTCCGCCGCCCCTTGGAGGGGTCCCGGCGACGGCGTTCTGTACGGTATCGGCCGGCGCCATCAACGCGGTGACGGTGACGAACCAGGGCGCAGGCTACACGGTGGCGCCCCCGGTGACGGTGACGCGCGCGCCGGGCGATGTGACCGGCACGGGCGGCGTGCTGACGGTGAATCCGACCTTGGCAGGCTCCGGCGGCTACACGGCGCTGACGGTGGCGAACAACGGGGCGGGCATGACCTCCGTCCCGACGTTCACCTTCGCGCCGACGACGGGCGCTCCGGCTGCAACCGCCATCATGTGCTTCACGATCACGACGGGCGTGGCGCAGACCGCAGCGTCCAACCTCGGAACGGGCAACATCGGATTTGCTATCGGCGCGTTGGCTACGGCGCAGAGCATCAACACGAATCCGGCGATCACTACGGGGCTGTTCGTTCCGCGTCCGGCTTACACGGCGTTCAACACGACGGCGACCGGCGGAGTCACGTTCCTGGATGGCGGGCTGCACCAGATCATACCGACCGGCATTGCTTACGCGAGCGATTCCAACGGCACGATTTCGGCGGCGATCACCATTGCTGCACAGACCGTCGGCGGCGCGGCGGCGGACTTGTCGTACTTGCTGCCGCTGTAGGTTCCACGTGGAGCGAAGGGGCGGACGATGATCAAGCAACAAACCGTGTGGGTTGCCAACCACGGCACGAAGCCATTCCGCGACCGCTACAACGGCGAGGACTTCACTATTGCTCCGGGCGGTGTCGAAGAGATGCTGGTCGAAACTGCGGAACTCTGCCTCGGCTTCGGCGAAGAAGACAAGACGCGCGTTATCCGGCGGCTCGGACTTGCCTTCACGCTGGACGATATGCCGAAGGCGATGGAGCGGCTTTCCGAGTTTAGCTTTCACCTTACTGAAAAAGAAGCGCGCGCGCACCAACCAATCTCCGGCCCCTCCGTCCCGGCTGGCGATGACGAAACCGGCGCGGGGATGACTGCCTACCCCGCGCCGGGAGTAGGCAACGGCGGCAAGATAGGGCCGCTTGCAAAACTCGCAGCCGCTCAGGCTCGCTCACAGCAACCGGCCTAGGGATTGCGCGTGGACTATGGGGTCTTTCGAGGACTTTTGCAAATTGCAAGTAGGGCACAGTAACTGGAGGTTGTAGAAACCGCCGCTTCCTCCCCTGCTCAACGGAGTGATGTGGTCAAGATGGTACTTCTCCAGTTTCTTCGTGCAATATGCACAGCGTCCGCGCTGCTTCTGGAAAAGATCGTCAAATTGCTTTTTGGTGAATTTTCCTGCGGCCAATTTTTTCCATGCTCTACGGTTAGCATGGTTTATCCGGACCCTTTCCGGATTTTCTTTTTCCCACCTTATAGCCCGCTCATTCGATTTTCTTTTTATGTCTGGATTTTCTGCGTAAATTTTTCTCTGCCTTTCTCGGCGCCTATTTCTTATTTCCTCCGATGCTTTTTTAAAATAATCGATGGATTTTTTGGAAAGGCACGCTTTGCAGGACGAGGTAAGTTTAAGCTTTCCATCGTCTCTATGAGAGAAGCAGGAGAACGGCAACAGTTCCCCGCATTTGGAGCATTTCTTGGTAACATCTTCGGCAGCCACGTTTGCCTCCTTGTAGGCGATGTGGTGAGGGGGCGGGCGCTGATACGTCCGTTCCCCGTTATTCTACAGGCGGCGTGATGGGACTGTCCACCTATGTCACGCAGGTGTCCAGGCTCCTTCATGACTCTAGCTTCCAATTTTATTCACAGGCCGAGCTGGTCGAGTACATCAACAGCGGCCGCACCAGGGTTGTTCGGGATACGGGTTGTAATAGACTTTTACAAACCATCTATCTCTCTACCGGCGTAGAGGTTTACAACTTCGGCGGGTTGACCGGCTTCCAGATCACCGCGCCCGGCACCGGGTACGTCACCGCGCCGGCTGTCACCATAGCGGGTCCTGGCGTCACTGGAGGCGTCACCGCGACCGCCGTTGCCACGGTCACGGGCGGGGCCGTAACCGATATTGTTGTGACCAATCCGGGCACGCTGTACGCGACGACGCCGGCAGTCACGTTCGGCGGGCCGGGCGTCGGGGCCGCGGCTACCGCCTACTTCATCAACTCGTCCACGATTGACTGCGTGAACCTCACGCTCTATTGGGGCAACACGCGCCGGGTGCTCGCCTACCGCGAGTGGTCCACGTTCAACGCACTCGCGCGCGGGTGGGTCGGATACCTCGGGATGCCGAGCTTATTCAGCATCTACGGCTACACCCAGACCTACATCGCCAAAATCCCGGATCAAGCCTACAAGGCCGACTTCGATTCGGTGCAGCAGCCGCCGCCGCTCGTCGATAACACGACGCTGGAAGTAATTCCAATCGTGATGCAGGACCCGGTGCAGTACTTCGCGGCGCACCTGGCGAAGATCAAGGCGCAGAAATATTCAGAAGCTGACATGTTCTACCAGCGGTACAACGCCGAAGTGATTAAGGCGATCAACTCGTCCTACACGCGCCGCTTGCGCTACCCCTACGCTGTGACGTGACATGGCAAACGCGCGCGCACTCGCATCCGAAGAGCTAGATCAAGACCTCGCTGTAAAGGACTTCGCCGGCATCAACACGCAGGCGCAGCGCACGGCGATCGACGAGAAGGAATTCTCCTGGCTCGAAAACGTGATGCCGGTAGGCTACGCGAACCTGCGGTGCGTGCCCGCGCCGACGCTGGTAGCGACCATTCCCGCGGTCAACATCAACTATTGGAAGTACGCGAATATCGGCAACGTCGATTTCAAACTGTGCTTCAACGTGGGAGGCGGGGCGCATGCGCTCAACCTGAACACGTTCGCCGTTACCGTGATAGCTGTGGGCGGCACGTTCGTTGGAACCGTGTCGATGGCGCAATGGAAAAACGAGCGCGCGCTGATCGTCGCATCGAATGGATACTGGAGTTGGGACCCTATCGGCGGACTGGTGGTGCTCGCTTCGATCACCGGGGCGCCAGCGTTCGGCTCAACGATCGCCACTTACGCGGGGCGGGTGTGGATCGGGTTCCTTCGGACGATCACTTTCTCCGGGCCGAACAGCTATCAGGACTTCCAGACGGCAAGCTCGGGGGGCACCTTCATCGTCACCGACGAGACGTTGCACTCGAACATCAACTCGCTTTTCACGGCGAACAATTTCCTCTACATCGCGGGGAACACGTCGTTCAATATCATTTCGGATGTGCGCCTTGGCACCGGCACGCCGACGCCGACGCTTTTCTCCAACACGAACATTTCTGCGCTGATCGGCGCGACGCAGCGCATGTCCATTTTCGTGTATTACCGGCTGGTGGCGTTCGTCACCGACAGCGGGTTCTACGTGCTGAACGGCGCGACGCCGCAGAAGATTTCGGACAAGATCGACGGCGTATTCAAGGATGTGGTTTACGCAGATCAGATTTCAGGGGGTCCGGCGAATATCTTCCAAATTCTGTGCCTCGCCTTCCTCTTTCAGTACGACGACCCGCTGCGGGGCGAGCGGGCGCTCCTGGCGATTCTGTTCAACGACAAGTGGTTCCTCGCAAGTCAAGGCGACGCGCTGACGCTGATCGCAGGCGGATTCCAGGGCGAAAAGACGGCGCTCTTTGGCACCGATGGGACGAACATCTACAAGCTCTTTTCCGACCCTGCGGCGGCGATTTCGACCAAGATTCAAACCGCGCTCTGGCCGATGAAGGAGCCCACGCGCATGAAGGAAGGGCAGAAGGCGGGCGTCGAAATGAC
>OBLM01000014.1_pt1 | contig 11740 bp, 19 predicted proteins | sample 1519651 | NCBI WGS metagenome assembly OBLM01 (sample SAMEA3235158, study PRJEB22506) | soil metagenome
ATCCCAGCCCTTCGCGAAGAAGAGGCGCATGGCCCATTTGAAGGCAGTATTCACGACGGCAGCTCCCTCACCAGCACCCCGATCTCTTCCTCGGTACGCGCGCCCCCGCCGGCCACGATGTTCCCGAGCGTGTTCGGGTTTCGTAGGTTGACCTTGATAGCTTCGGCGTGGAGCGCGCAGCGGCGACCGAGGTACGTCTCGTGCGTCGCGGGCGCCTGGCAACGAGCGCCACCGATGGGGGCGTCGTCACGGGGGGCCATGCAGCGGGTGCGATCAGTCATGGAAATTCTCTGCGTGCCTAGCGGCGTCTCGCATCCGTTCCGCTGCGGCGCCGAATCGACCTGTGTGTATAAACTCGAGCGCGTCGAAGAAGTAGCTAACCGCCGTGCACATCGCGCACGGCAAGCCGCACTCGGGACACGGCATGCCCCAATATCCGATAGCACAGGCGCGTGCCGCTCGACGCGATCGCCAGAACCCGAAACCACGCATACGGAAAATCTCCGCCCACTCGTGCGCCGGTTTGGGTAAGCCCCAACAAACTAGAGCGTTCATGGGATCACCTTCCACATGACGTACACCGCGTTGTCGTCGAAAGTGACGTCGCACACCGGGATTTCTTTCTTCAACATGCGCCAGAGCGGCTTCGGCTTCGGGGTGTTGACGGTGACCTTCGGGTGCGTCGCTAGGGCGATGCGGATGTTGGTGAGGAAATCGGGGAAGGGGTAGTTCATCGCTTGATCTCCTCGATGTAGGCCAGCAACTCCGGCACAGGACGAAACCACTCGCGTTGAATGCGTGCGTGATCGAAACGGTTGTGCAGCGTCCACTCCACCTCGCGACCGCCGGCTATGGTTGCAAGGAGATCGATTTTGTACGGCAAAATACGCGACAGCTCAGACATCCGTTTGTTTAGTTGCTTCGACACCCCGATTTTGATGGCGCCCATCCCGCTCTCTCGGACGAAGTACACTTTCATCGTACCATCAGGGCGATCGTCGGTTTGAGCGGCGGCTACGTCGTAAAAAGGAGGCAGATCCGGTCTAGGCACGAGCATCAAACCGCACTCCGAGGCCCAGCTTGCTAAGTGTTCTCGAGAAATTCCAAGCGCACTCGCGGTCATCATTTAGTTTTCGCTTTCTCCGCCTTGATCGCGGCCACCTGTTTGTTCAAGTCGTCACTCAACAGTTCGGCAACCGCACCTCCACGATCCTGCCGTCTGTCGTCGTACGTCTGCACAACACGAATGTCCCGGTGGCGGAGCATGCTGGCCACCCCGGCCGTGTTGCCGCCCGTGAGATCGAGTCCACGCGCTGCGGCGTTGTGTCTCAAACCATGCGGACGTACAGGCGCGAGCTTCTCTTCGTCGCCGAACACTTGCTTCCCTCTTGCGCGCGTCATCTTCCAAATGTCGTGGCCGGTCATCCGTTTGCCGGAATGTAGTCGCACGAAAAGAGCGCCGGGTTCGCGCCCGCGTATCTCGAGCCAGGCCCGAAGCGCTTCCAGTTCCGCCGCCGGCAACGTGACGTTCTCGTCCTGCGTGCGCTGCTTTCCGCGAATGGTGATCGTCGACCGATCGAACCGCACGTGTTCGAGATCGCGCGAGCTCAACTCGCCGCGCCGCAGTCCGCACCTCAACAGTCGGAAGACAGCTCGATCGCGTACAGCTTCGGGGCCTTCTTCCTCATCGAGAGCCACGACGATGCGCGCGATCCATTCCTCAGTCGGCCCCTCTCGATCAGACGCAATCTCGACCCGAAACCCGGGAACATCCAACGTCCAGTCGATGACCTCGAGCTGACGGGCTACACGCAGCATCGAGCGCACGGTTGCCAGTCGTCGGTTGACGGTGCGTTCCTTGAGCCCGGCGCGCTTCATGTCAGCCTTCCAGGCCGCAACCCGCTCGTTCGCGGAACCCCGTCCCCCGCGGAGTAGCTCGACAACCGCGTGTCCCGCAGCGATTGCAGCCTGGTCCGGGGCGCGTTCGCTGGCCGGATCCGCCAACCCCAAGTGAACGGCCAAGATGGCGAGATCTGAGCGATAACCGCGTAGCGTTGTTCCGTCGAAGCGTAGAAGGAAGCTCTGCATCACCCGACGCGCCCCCGCCGCCCACGGAGGTTCAGGGGCGACGATCTCCGCTGCGAAGGCAGGCACAACCTCGATTGCGACGGATTTGGCCTCCTGGGGAGCCTCCTTCACCGGTCCCGGTACCGGCGCCGGAGCGGGGTGCTGCACGGCGAACGCGACGTCGGCCATCATGTCGCCCGTCGAAGCGAAAGCATGTCTTGCGCGGCGTTTACGGCGCCGTCTAGACGTATGGCCACGTATGGTTACCATGCGATCTACTTCGCACGATAATTGAGGTTTTAGTTCGCGGCAAGCCGATCGCGGTTTTCGGTACGCGTCGAAGGCTCTTTCTGCGCCCTGCGCGCACCGCACGCTTTCTCGCGTACCCCCCGGCACTTCACCCGGTCACAGGGCGGCGCCAGGGCGGCATTCTCTCGGCGTTCGACCGGGACGGTCGTCCCGCGCCCCTAACCCCCCTCCCCCGGTGTAATCTCCCCCCATGGCCGATCAAATAGTTCTCGCATGGCGTGTCGACGTGACAAACACCACTCTCGGCCCCGCGGGAGCGGCGGCGGCCATGTCTCAGGCAAATGTCCCGCTCTACACGAACCCCACCACCGATCCGGTGCTCGGGCAGCTACTCGGGCTCACCGTCGCGAGCGATGTTTCCGTCGCCGATGGCCTCAGCCACGCGAAGCGGACGTTGACGCTAAACATGAACTTCGTCTCGGGCGCGCCGTTCGCGCCGCCCCCGTTCCCCTGTCACCCGCGCACCTCCACCCCGCCGGTGCTCCCGTACCCGCTGCGATCGACGAAAACGCTTCCCGGATCGTTCTTCGTCGCGACAGGGGTGGCTGTCATCCCGACGACAGAGACGCAGCTCCCCTCGGTCAGTGCTGGGGACAGCGTCCAGTTCCTCTCGCAGGGGGGCGTCTTCTACACGGTATTGTCGCTCACCTCGACGGCGCTCACACTCACCACGCCGTACACGGGGGTCGCTGGAAACACCGGCGCCTTCAAAGAAATCACAGCGCCCGTCGCGCTCGATCGAGTGGCGGTCTTCTCGACCTCCGAGCAGGATACGGACGGCGTCGCAACCGTGCCGCCGATCGTGGCAGGCGTTGGAGCGCAGACGATGGAGCTCGTCTACAAAGACTCAACCGGCGCGGGGCCTTTCGGTGCGGTAGCGACGCTCACAGGAAAACGACCTGCCGTTTTCGTCGCCTTCGGACCGGCCGGAGTAGACGTCGCAGAAATCGAAAACCTTGTAATCGCGAGTGTCGGAGTATTCGGTAACAGCGTCGGAGAACTCACCGTCGTCTCGCTTTCCGAAGACTTGCCGGCGTTCCCCCCGAACCTGCCACGGGGTACTGGCATCGGCGCCGCCGAGACGAACGTGGGCAAGGTCGGGGCTCCCGTCCCGCGTACGTTCCACACCATGACGGACGACGCGCAGCTCACCATCGACCAGCATCTAGCGTACCTGCCGCCGAGTTACTTCGCTCTCGCACAGCAGGGAGCAAGCGAACCTCGACTCCATGGGGATTTCTTCCTCACGACCGGTTCCAAGAACGTGCCCACCTCGATCAGCAACATCGATACGCTCGGTGTCAGCGCGATCATCCGGTTCGCCGAGCAGCCAAGCAAAGACTACGTCGTTGCAGCCGTGACCCCGAAGCTCGTGCAGCTCACCGAGGTCTACACCGGACCCGACGACAACCACGTCGGGTCGAAGTACCTCGGAACCAACGTCGATGCCGGAACGCAAGGAAACCTAGGGACCGAGGTAATCAACAGGGCCTCGGGAGCTTGGCTCGTGTCGCCGTCGTCGGCACTCCCGCCTACCAACGATCAGCTCGCGGGACCGATGGGGCAATTCGTTGCTATGGAGACCGCTGCGCCGCCGCTGAACCCACCCTTGAACCCGTCGACGGTTCCGATGCCGACGTTCCTCTCGGGGTTGTTCACGCGGCAGTTGCAGCTCGCGATCGCTGGGGTGCCGGTGGTGCCGCAGGCGATTGCGTTCATCTAACACCCGCAGCGACCGCTATCGCAAGGGCTCAGCGACCGCCGCCCTTTCTTTGTCGTATTGCGCCCAGTCGAAGACATGGTTTCCAATGTGCCCCGCCGACAACGCGCATTGTACGGCATCGAACGGACTACACACGCCCCCGTATTCAGATGGGCACCGCTCCAACTTAACGAAGAACGGATCGTCCGCCGGCAGCTTCCGTTCCTCGTAGGGAACATCCTCCAAAACGTACAGCGTTCGAGCGCGTTCCATTCCGTTACTCCACCCGAGATCTAAGTAAAAGACCGGGGTCACACGGTGAAACACTTGGTGTGGCGCGTCGTCGCGCGAGGCGAGCGTGAAAGCATTCCTCCACGCAAGCCCCGCCCGAATCCCGATCTCCCGCTCGAGTGGGTTGTTGTCGTCGAGCGCGTCGGTGAGCATCCGATGTGAAGCGTACGGGCTTTCACCGCGGAAGATGCAATCGCGGATGCAGCTTTGTAGGTATAGCTTGTTGCGGGGGACGTCGCCCTTGTACGGGGACTCAATTATTACGAGTTTCATTTTGGATCCTCGAAAAGTAGTGGGCTCATTTTCACGCCCAAGATGCCGACCGGACAATCGCGCCCCGTGTGTACCGTCTTGAACTCGTCGTACATGGCCGCACGGCCCGGGTGTTTCGGGTCTTCGTTGCAGATCCGAAGCGCGATGCGGTTCAACATATCGTCCCACCCGGGGCGCTCGTTCGACAGGTGCGCCAACGCGAGTAGGACCACCTGACGTTCGCCTTCGTCGAGCGGGAGATCGTGCGGGCCCATCACGTTTGCATCCACGGTTGAGGGAAAAGATTCGGCCAGCGCTCCTTACAGATCTTCTTCCACTTCCGAGCGAGCCGCAGGTACTCGAGATCCGCGGCCTCGTTGTCTCGTTCCTTGAACATCTTCGCGAGCGCGATGGGGTTCGATGTCCAGATGAACGACGTCTCGCAGGCGTGCGAGAGGTACGGGCTCGCGCTCTCGAAGATGCGCTTCCGGTCCATGCCGGTCGGCGGCTTGCCGTGTGCCTCGGTGAATTCAGCGGTGCGCCGTCCGATGTACGCGCAGTACTCTCCGTAGTTGATACGCATCGTCCCATCGAAGTGATCCAGCTCTGGTTTGCTCTCCAAAATCGCCGGGTGCGCGATGTAGCAGCCCGAGTGCTCCACGTACCGCGTGGACTCCTGAGAGGGTGACCCCTCCTCGGTGCGGTCGGCACCGACGTAGTGCCGGATGAGCTCGTGCGACACGCGGCGCGAGATCCCTCCGATAAAGAAGCTCATCTTCGCGTGGTACATGATCGAGCCGTGAGGGACGTCTCCGGCTTGCGTGTTCGCGATGTACTCAGCGTTCGTTTTCTTCCCTGCCTTGAGCCCGAAGGAGTCGTAGCACTTCCGTCCTGCGAGCTCGACTAGAAGTTCGTTGCCGGATCGCACCTGTTGCCCGGTCGTATCGTCGATGATGTCGTGGGGGAACAGCCACTGCCACGACTCCGAGTTCTCAGGATCGTACTCGTCCGGCATGCATTCCGGACGCCGGGCGCGGACCCACTCCGCCATTTGCCTAATGCCATGCCCCGAGAGGCCCATCTCTGCGATCACGGCAACCACTGGTTCTTCGGTCAGAATTTTGAACGTCATTTTTCATTCTCCTATCGATTGAATTCACAGTCACAGAAACACCAGCCACTACAATCTACGTGGGCACCACGACCGCACGCGCCGCAAAGACGACGCAGAATCCGCTCCCACGTTGAGAACGGGCCCTCGAGCCCCACGCAGCGGTTTTTGCAGCCGAACCGATAAACACCGTTCACACGCAGCGCGTTGCCGTGCCGGTCCGGATAGCACGGCAAACAGGTCTCGCGCAGCCACATGGAGTTGCGCAGGCAACTCTCAACAGCAGCATCACACGAGAAGAACGGGACAAGCAGTTTCATTGAGCCCCGCTGTTAACCCCAAGCGAGTTTCCGATAGTCGGCCACTTGAGCCTCGACACCGTACGCTAGGGCCTCGAGCGAGCCCCCACGCTCTCGGCGGTCTACGACATTCAATACGGCGCTCCCGAATGCCGCCAGAGCGAGCGTGCGGTTTTTCGAAGTGTCTTCGACTTGCGGGGATAATTGCTCGATCGCCCGATCGATAGCGTCGAGCATGTCAGAGCAGTCATCGTCGAGGAGCGCGACCAGGAAATCCCCTAGCGCTCCGCCTTCGTTTTCAGATTCGACGTCGACAACTCGATGAGCGAGCGAGCGCCATACGACGTCGGTCTTCAGGCAAGGCGAGTCTTCAAGCTCATACACTCGCCTGCGTTCGCTCTCGCGTTCGACGTACCACCGCGCCGACTTGAGATCGCGGAGAGGTGTCTCGGTCGTCTTGAGGCCGCATCTCCAGACGTACTTGGTGGCGTTACCGAAGTTCGTGGGGAGGTGCTCGATAAGCTCGATGCACTCGATGCCGCTTTTGTGGGCGTTGTAATGCCGTGGATGCGCCACGCGCTCATTCGGGTCTTCGCTCTGCGTTGTCGTCATCTAGTTCTCCAACAAATGAGGTTCTTCGCACGGTTCGTGGACGGGAGCGCCTCCTCCCTCCAACACCATGAGGATATCGAGGGCCGCGCTTAGCTTCCCCGTGAAAACACACAATTCGATCGTCGCCGGCATCTCGAGGGCAACGCCAACCAGTGTGTCGATCACTTCTCGAACAGATACGACCCGTTCGTAGAGTTCTTGTTCGGTCACCGCGGCCTCCCCGACTGCGCAAACTTCTCTTGCGCCTCGATAGCGAGATCGAGACACTCGAGCACGTCGAGCCCGAGGTCGTCGATCCAGCGGATGGTAGAGAAGATGATGTTGCCGAGCTCCTTCTTGAGCTCTTGGTCGTACTTGAAGCGAGGGACCGTATCTGTGACGGACGATCCGTTCTCGTTTTCGACTGTGACAACTTCGGGGCGCCCGTCTCGGGCGAGCCGCGCCAGGTCGCCGATTCCAACCATCAACCGCGTCACAATCTCGGGGAACGTGCTCTGCGTGTCACCCCAGATCTGCCGCTCTTGAACGCGGAGCGCCGCCATCCCGGCGTGTACTGCGTCTCGGGTACCCGGGTACACTCGCATGTCTACTCGCATCATGGACGTTTCCTTGCCTTCTTCATCGCCAGGCGCGCTGCCTCGGTTGCGGCCACGTGAGCCGCGACCTCAGTCCGCTTTCTTCGAGCCGAGCGGCCTGTCACGCGATTCCGTCTTCGTCTATTTGCTTTCGACATTTCTCATTCTCCTTCGGTGTGCTCCACACGTTGCGTACGCCTCTCGAGCTCGCTCGATCATTCTCTCGAGCACCGCCTCAACGGTTCCGGTTCGGTACACGCGTGCGGACTTGAAGATCGGGTACACCTTGGACTTACCTATCCGATCGAGAAGATTTCCAGTTGGCGATGTTGGAATAGTCAGTAACGCGACCACTCGGATGGCGTCAGCCCCGCACCCTCGAATCTCCCCTCGCCGAATCGACGAGTAGACCTTGATCGTGTACCTAGGGTCCCGGTCATGGGCTCGTTCATAGACCTCCTCACCGCTCCCCGTGGGGAGCAGAAGGAAACCCGCCCCCTCCAACCGTTGTCGGATGGCGGAGGCGGGGACGTCGACGAAACGGGAACTCACCTTTCGTCCTTCGGAGTCCCGTGAACCAGAATCAGGTTCTTGCGAGCCCTCGTGACGGCCACGTAGTAGAGGTTGTCTTCCTCTACATCGGGCTTCCGTCGGTAGGTAGACTGGAGCACCCAAACCGTGTCGCGCTCCATGCCCTTGGCCTTGTGGGTGGTCGACAGGACGATTCTGGATGAGTCGTCCTTGTCCGCGAAGAGCGACTCGATGCGGTTGATTACGTCCGCCACCGTGTTCGCTCCCTCGCTGATCACCAGGATGCACTCCGCTCGGTCTTCGACCGACTGGGTGTCTCGACGCTTCGCAGCCAGTCGCTTGCACTCCGTGTCGCGCCAGGTCTCGACGTAGTCACAGAGCTCCGGAACGCTTCGCGCTGCGCTTTTCTTCACGAACGCCGCGAGCGAAGCCCCGATGTCTCGTCCTTGAATGGTCGCCGGGCGACCCACTTTGATGAAGTAGAGACAGAGCGAAATCAGCGGCGCGTTGGTCCTGCTGAGGATGAACTCTCCGGCCTGAGCTCCGATCCTCATTTCGCCGAGAGTCGCGTCTCTCACGACGCCTTCCTCCGCATCGGGAGCCGACTCGATCTCCGGAACAACTTCCTGCGCCTCCTGAATGACCGCCTTACAGCACCGGTAGCACACGCTGAGCGGCAGCACGGTCGCCTGCAACCGATTCACCACGTTGTCGACCGCCGCCGAATCCGCCCCTCGGAACCGGTAGATCGCCTGGCGCGGGTCGCCGACCGCGCAAATCCGACCACCCGGCTTGACTGCGCGCATCGCCATCTCGATCTGAGCCGGGTTCAAGTCCTGGGTCTCGTCGACGAACACGCGATCGAACTGCGGCTGCTTGAGGCTCAGTACGACCGGCAACCAGATCATGTCATCGAAGTCGATGCGCCCATCTTCCGAGACCTCGGTGCACTGGAGCAGGATCTTGAGCACGTCCTGAACGAACCCGACGCGCGCACCGTTCTTCGCGGACTCGATACCGAACGCGTCGATGATCGCGTCGATCTCGGCTTCGTCGGCGGCGAGCGCTCCCTTGGCAAGCGAAACCGTTTTCGCGAGATCTCGTCGAAGATCGAACGTCTTGTGTTCGTCGCCGTGCATCGCTCGGCACATGTCGTCCACGCGGTGCGCGTCGATGCGCAGACGCCCGAGAGAGCGCGTGATGGCTTTCAACCCGTACGAGTGCAGGGTCGAGACCTCGACACCGCGAGGGGCTCGCTTCTTGAGCTCCTCGGCGATGGCTTTGTTGAAGGCCACGAACAGCGTTCGGCAGCCCGTGGGGATATGGCTCAACGCTTCTACGATCGTGGTCGTCTTGCCGCTGCCGGCCACCGCCTTGACGACGGTGTGGCCGGTTCCAGTGGCAACGTTCTCGAAAACAGCCTGCTGATACTTGCTCCAGTTTTTCATGATGCGGGGATCTCCTTTTCCCTTAGTTTTGGGCGGGGTTTCTGGCCCCGCCCTTTCTCAGACAAATTCTACGTCGACGGTTTCGTTTTCTTCCCTGGAAATTTCAGAACGGCGGGGTAGGTCCACCTCCCCCGGAGGCCGGCGCAGACCCGCCGCTACTGCCACCGATGGCCCTCAGGCGAGCCTTGAACGAGCCGGCGTCGAGAGGCTTGCTCAGAGTCACTGTGCCAGACCCAGCCACGATCTCGAGCTTGGAGGCCCCCATCTTCGACGATCCGTCCTTCGGATCCTTGTACGGAACCGGAGCCGTGACCTGGCAGGGAACCTTATTCGTGAAGATGTCGTCGAGCTTGTCGATGTCCTCCGGACCGGCACCCTTCCATCCGAGCAGCCGCAGACGCTCGTACGAGTACAACGCCGACGCATCGGTGAAGTACAGGAACGTCGTCATCGATCCGATCGACTTCTGGTCCCTGAACAGCTCCATGTCGATCGCGATTTGAAGAGTACCGTTCGGCGTTTCACCGAGTTGCACCTTGCCCTTGATTGCTTGCCCTTCGCACTGTCCAGCTTCGATCATTTCGCAGTCTCCTTGTTGTTCTCGGTCGTTGAGCTAGTTGCTTTTTTCTCTTCGAGCTTCGCCGCCACCCGGTTACGGGCCTCGACGATCATTCCAGGGTTCGCTCGCAGGTACTCCTTGACCTGAGCGTCGAGCGCCTTGTCTTGGATCTCGGCGAGCATCACATCGATCTCCGTGCGGAGCGCCGCTGCGCGCTCGGTGTCGGCGGCACGGGCTTTCGCGAACTCGTCCCACGAGAGCAGTATGCGTTCTGGGAAGAGCGTGGTACCGCGGGACTTGGCGTCGAAGGCGGGGGAGCGTTGGGTATGGATCCAGCGAGTGCCATTCGTGACAGCCTTGATCTCGCCGCCAACCTTCTGTTGAGAGATTTCCTCCCGAGCAAACAGGACGTAGTCGGACCACTGTCTGATGAGTCCCGCGATCTTCTCCCGCATGGCGATCACGAACCTGTCGTACCCGGGCCCGCTCGGATCGTCGAAGTGTTTCACCTGCATGTGACCCACGAGCACGATCGCTTTACCGGACCCCCACACGCGCTCGAGAGCGCCAAGGAGTTCGCGCCAACGAGTGAGAGCGTACGTCTCACCTCGCCCGTACCCACCGTCCGCCTTGTCGATCGTCGTGCCGGGAAAGAACTCGGTGTTTCCGAGATGCTCGAGATCACCGAGTGCATCCAGAACCAGCGTCTTGCACTTGACCTTGTTCATCTCGACGGCGTTGATCCACTCCATGACCTCCGGCCAGGTGTCCGGCACGACGCGTTTGACGTCGTACGCGAGGCTGCCCCTGTTGACGTCGATGAAGAAAGGGTCGGGAGCTCCGGCGGCGAAGCGCGTCTTTCCGACACCGTCTCCACCGAAGATGGCGACCCGCGGTTCCCGATCCTGTTTTCCTTCGCTGATTCGTTTCAAATCGATCATTCTCGAACCTTTCTCCATTCTCCGGCCCTGATCTTTTTCACGATCTCGCCCAGCAACGGATCCTCCCAGTTCTGGTCGATCCACGCCGCGATGTCGGTCGCGACGGCGTCTTCTCCCTTCTTGCTGATCTTCTTCGGTTCCTCTTTTCCACTCACGATCTCTCGCGCCTTGCCCGAGTTCTTGCTCCGCTTCTTCCCCGGAGTTCGCGGCGCGTGCTCCATGAGCTCCGCAACCTTCTCCTTGGCCTCCGCCGGTTCGAGCTTCGAGAGTTTGTAGCCGTCGCTCGTAGAGATCTTGCCGGCTTCGACGGCGTTCCTCACTGCTGCCGGCGCATCGAGCAGCGACAGCATGTTCTTCACTGAGGCCACGCTGATCCCGAACAGCGTCGCGATCTCCGACTCGTCCCGACCGAGATCGATATAGCGCTGCGCCTTCTTCGCCTTCCCGAGTGGGCTGTCGTTCTGCCGGTGCTCGTTGGAGCTAATCAGCATCCCCATCGCAGAGTGCGGGTTCGTCCGCTTGATCATGGCCGGCACCCAGACCGGCTCGAGACCCTTCTTCTTGAGGCGCTTGTTGGCCTCCCTGGCAGCCTTCACACGCTGACGACCGTCGATGACCTCCACCTTCCCGGTTTCGGCGTTACGAGCCACGTTGACCGGTTCGAGAACACCCTGCGGAACCCCGTCCGGAGCGAACATGATGTTGAGAACGAGAGCCTCGTCGAGCGGAAGCTTCACCCGTTCGTCGTAGAGCGGGGACTTCTCATCCATGACCAGGACGAGATCCTCCGGGTCGAACATGTAGGCGTCGCGTTTTCCTTTGGCGTTCAACGAGTCTCTTGAGGCTTTGGGCATCTGTAAAAAATCTCCTGTTGTCCGGTGATACGGCGCAGATCCGAAAAACTACCCTGTCGGGTTGATCAACTCCGCAACCGCTTCCGCCTCGACGATGGCGTCCACCCGTCCACCGAGCGAAAACGTTCTCGAGGAAGCCCCGGTCTCGGGGTTCACGAGTGGCACCCGAAAAGTCTGCTCGATAGCGAT
>OBLM01000015.1_pt1 | contig 8329 bp, 7 predicted proteins | sample 1519651 | NCBI WGS metagenome assembly OBLM01 (sample SAMEA3235158, study PRJEB22506) | soil metagenome
CGGTCGGGAGTTCGCAACGCGCGATGCGTTCGCCGCCATGTCGCCGGCGCAACGCGCGAAACATTGGATCGTTGGTCAGAACGAAATTGTACGCGCAAGGGCGGTTGAATTGGCCAATATCGCCAAGGAAACCTCGGTCGCAATTGAAAACCGTTACAAACAGCGAGTTGAACGCGCTTTGGCCGGAAAGACAACTGCCGCTAATGCGACTCAGAATGGGCACACCGAAAAACCTGAAACAACGGCATCCACGGCGCAAACACGAGCCGCGTCAGGCGCTCCAGATGGCGGTGGTCGTTCCGTTTCTCAGAATGCTACCGCTGGAGGAGGCCCGGACAATCGGACTGAAGGTCAAAAAATCCTCAATGGTTGGCTAACGCCAAAGCGCTGAAATAAGCTAATCGCAAGTTCGTAGTAGGCATGATGCCGAGGCGGATGTGATTAGCTTATGGCCATTTCAGCAAATATCTTCGCCAAATGTCTTCCGGCGATTTCCACGAACATTGATCGTTGTGGCAGCTTGACTGTCTGCGACGCTGTTCCCGCTCAGTCCGGTGATCTGGACGCCATCTTTACATCGAGCGGCAGCTTTCGGTTGATGGGGTCGCTTCTGGCGTCGGACATCATCGCCAAGGCGTGCGGTGCGCGCACGTACGGTCTTTACGATTTTTGGCAGGCGCAGGCTCGCGACAAGAGCAAGAGCGTGAAGCCAGTTCGCGCCGACTCGAAGATGATCGAGCCATTCATCGAAATCGAGCGCCCATCCGTTGTGAACCGTGAGTATTGGTCCGTCGTGACCGGCTCCAGCACCGGCGGCAACAACGCACAATTCCACCTTCGCTCGCGCAGCGGCTTCCCGGCTGATGTCCGTTTCTTCAAGGTGCGCGCTCGCCTTTACATCCAGGGCGTAAGCTCTGGCGGAAGCTCCACTGTCACCGCGTGGCGCATCAACAGCGCTGCGGCATCTACATCCGGCGGTTACACGACCGTCCTGGTGCAGGTGACCAGCGAAAACCTGAACTCCAGCCTGTCGGCCAGCAAATTGGAATTGCCAACTGCCGGCGTGGCCACGATGGGGCCGCCAAACGTTAATGGTTACGAGCAATACTGCCAGCAAGAGCCCGGCATCAACCCGACGCAGCTTTATCCGGCGTGGTTGGAGGAGCGCCGACGCACGTTCCAGTCTTGCACAGCGTTCAAGGAGTACGAAAACCTCGTGATGGGTGACAATGCCTATTACAAGAAATTCCTCTACGTACCGGAAACGGTGCAGAATCGGGCGAACGCAGAGAACTTCATGCGCGAGCGCGTGAACTCCTACTTTTGGGGCAAGCCGGCACAGTATCAAACTTTGGCGCAATACCGAAGCCTGGACAACATCACCGCCGCGTCCGCCAGCGACATGTATCTGCCGGATGAAGGCGTGTGCGTTGGGAAACGCGCCAACCTGGTCGGGATGTATGAGCAGCTTGCCGAGTGCGGGTTCGTTCGGGATGAGCAAGGTGGTCGCCTCAACATGGAGGAGTTGTTCATCATCCTGAAGACGGTTTCCCGTAACCGAAAGGATCAAGGCGGCATGTCGGATAGTTGGAAGAACATCGACATCGTGTGCGATTCCACCACGGCGCGCCAAATCAACAAAGCGATGGCGCGCGTGTTCAAGTTGGAGAGCGACAGTCAGATGGTTTACAACATCGAGATGGGCCAGTCCAAGAACGGTGGCCAGAATGAACATTTCGGGTTTTACTACACCTCGTGGCCGTTGCCGAATTATCCGAGCGCTCGGTTTCACGTTATCACGCTCGACGCGATGGACGACATGTTATCGGCGTCTGCCAGCGAAAGCGCTGCAATCGCCACCGCGACTCGCCGGCTGTGGATTCTCGACTGGTCTGGACTGTATCCGGCGATTGTCGCTACGGACAAAGTGGTGAACACGACTGGCCGGCAGGAAGATGTTGCCAAGGTTGACGCCGGCGTGGCTTGCACGATGCGCACGCATGAAATGACCGTGGTGAAGGACAGCGTGACTGAGGCGTTCGTGGTGGAATGCCCGGCCAACAACCTGATTATTGAAAACTTCAGCGCGGCGATTCCTGAGTGGCAGGGCGCGGTCGGAGATCCGAGCGACCTTTACGGCGGTTACTAAAACACCGCGTTCCGATTCGTGGAAAGCCAGTGATCCAATACGCGGGGATCGCTGGCTTTCTTTTTTGAACCAAGACCGCGCGAAATTATGATGCGCTACTTCCTGAAAGAACAAGTCGGAACGGTTTTGAGAACCAGCCAAGGCAGGCCAATTGGATTTGAAACGGTTACAGTGGACGGACAGGGACGGCCTGATTACGGGGCGCTCAAAACGGATGACGAATTCTTGCAGGGGCAACTTGATAATTTCATCAACCGAAAGGTCGGCGGCGTGCGGGAGTTGAGCCGGGAGGATTACGAAGATTGGCTAAAAAAAAAGAGCGAGATGATATTGCAAGACAACTCGACAGTGCGCGTCGTGCCGCCGCACATGCAGTTTCAGCCAACGTCAACCAGGCCAGTGTTCGGGTCAGAGGGTGCGGCGGAGGCTGTCGTTAATCCGCCGCCTGCGCTGGAAGTCCCAAAAGAGTTCACCAAACCAAAGGTTGGTCGTCCAAGAAAGTTGAGCGAGATGGCCAGTTAATCTATGGCCTCAACGTTTGCAGAACTTTCAGCAGCCATTCGGGCTCAGGCTTTCCCAGAGGAAGAAGCGGACAACCTGATCCGCGTCCATGAAATTTACCTGATCGACTCTCTGATCGACCTGCAAAAATGGGTGCCGCGATTACAGCAGGACCACAAGAGTGTGATTCAAATCTGCGACACCTACTTCAATTGCGGCGCCACTGTGTTTCAAGCTCCAGACCGGGCGTTGATTCAGAAAGTTTACACCGTGTTGGCGTGCGATTTCTGCGATAAGGTGGTTTACGATCCGATTAACCGAAGCCAGATGGATTGCTTACTTGCTGATCATGAGCCAGCAAAAATGGAGTCCGGATCATGCACGCGTTGTTACGAGGGGGATTATTTGGTCCTTCAGTATGGCGATGAATATCCTGATCCGTATTTCGCACCGCATGAGCGGGCTTGTTCCGGGTTTGTCAGCTTGAATCGCGGCCAGTTGAGAATGTTCCCGTCGCTTCTGCCAGCGGAGAACATCGTCATTGAGTGGGACGGAATTCGGCGCGCGTTCGTAAACGCTGACACCGAGGATTGGTTCGACGACCGGGAAGTGCGAGAGGCCGCCGAGTATTTCATTCGCTGGAAAGCCAAGCAATTTGAAGATTGCGACTTGCAGTCGGCGGCGATTGCTCAGAATGAATACGAATTGAAGCGCAGGCGGCTGATCCTCGACGACCGAAGGGAAAACAAAATCCCCAAGCCGTCTCCGTGCTTCTCAACCTGGCAGTCTGGTTGTTCTCCAATTTAGCCAACTTGTTGCTCCTGATTTTATGCCATCACCTAAAAGACCAATTGATTGGTGTTCGACCATAGTGACTGGCACGGACTTGCTGTGCGACAAATTCGCCAAGTTTCTCGACACCGCGAAAAACCTTTGCAGCTTTTTCACCTGGATGCTGAATGCCGACGGCACGTTGTCCCCCGCGTTCAAGCAGGAACTTGGCACAGTTGGGAATTTGATCGGAGAACCGCGCATGTGGCTTACGTCGAACATTCCCGCTGGCCACGTCGTGTTGAATGGGCAATTGCTCAACCGAACTGATTATGCGGAACTGTTCGCCGTTTACGGCACGTTTCACGGTGCTGGTGACGGACTGACAACTTTCAAGCTGCCTGATATGCAGGGGAGAGTTTTCATGGGCGCTTCAGGAGCGCACGCGCTTGGTCAAGTTCTTGGAGAGGAGACGCACCAGTTGACGCTAGCAGAATTGCCAGACGCTTCGGCCGTATGGAGAATCGAAGGAAGTGGCGCCGGGGATTTGGTTGGGGACGATGTTCTTGCTGGCAATGTTGGCACCGGCCCCCAGACCGCAACACTGACATCTGGCGTGGCTGGTTCGGATGATCCTCACAACAACATTCAGCCGTCGTTCGTGGGTTACTGGATCACACGCGCCAAGACACTCTAATGGCGGTCAAGATTCCATGCTTCAAAGACATTCCGCAGCGCCCACTGGATGGCGCGATGGACTTGCGTTCGCCCAGCGGCAACGTGGCGCCGTTGGACTTTAGGCTCTGCCTAAACTTCACGCTGACCGAGGAACGCAAGCTTTGCAGACTCGGCGGGTGGACAAAGCTTTTCAGTGACAGCCCGTTCGGATTTCTGAATCAGGATTTGCACGATCAGTTGATCAACTGTCAAAATTTCTATTCCGTCAACGAAGGGACGCTGTTTCATCCTCAGCAAAACCTTGGATTCACTTACCCGTTCTTTTACGGCTACGACGATCTCGGATTCTTCGGTGATCCTCTGCCAATCGTTCAGGCGGCGTCTTACGAGGACTATCTCTACTGCGGAACGAACATTCAAACTCGAACCGGCTGCCGAGAGGCGATAACGTTCCTGAAAGAGATAAAAACAGAGAACGGTTCACGTAAGCTAATTGCTGGCACCAAGCACAGATTGTCGGCGTTGAACGAGAGAACGGCGAACTATCGCCTGCTGGCTGATGGACTTGGCGGCGGATTACTCGCGGAAGATGATTGCACTGGCTGCGCCGCGCGCAGGTTCAAAGGGGCAACTGTCGGGGCCGTCATGGTTTTGACGAACAATTTTGATCCTCCGTTTTATCACGTCTTTGACGCGACCGCTGAAGGGTGTGCGCTCTGGTCGGTGAAATACATCCAAGACCTGGCCGACGTGAACATTACGCAGGCCGGAGTGGTGGCGAGTTGGAATGGATTCGTTTTCCTGGCAAACGTCGTTCAAGACGGCGTGCGGCATCCGACACGCATTTTCTGGTCGGATTTCAACAACTCAACATCGTGGCTGCCGACGACTGAAAGCGCGGCTGGCTACACTGACTTGGGGATCGGAGAACAAATTTTGGCAATGGAACATCTTGGCTCCAGCCTGATCGTTTACACCGATAAGGCGATCTATCGCGGGGCGTTCGTTGGCGGAGATTTGGTTTTTCGTTTCCCCGAAATCTATCGCGGGGATGGCGATTGCCTTCGATTCCAGAACAGCCTCGTCAATACCGGCACCGCTCATGTTTACGGTGCGGAGAATGGCATCTACGTTTTGGCTGAGTACGACAACGCGCCTATTCGGGTTGAGTGGATTCACAAAGCAAGCGGGGCGATCTACAGCGGCTTGAATGCAACGTATTTGAAAGGATTCAGTGGACTTTCTGCATTTGGTTCTATCAACCGAAATGCCTGTGACCATTTCATCGGAGGATACGATGCGGTGAATAAGGATGTGTGGTTCAGTTGGCCAACGGACTCGAATGCCTGCGCCAATATGAGCCTGAAGTTGAACCTGAACTATCGTCATGCCTCGTTAGTGGATCGCGGGTTCAGCGCCTTTTTGACGTTTTCACCGGATCACAGGCCGACGGTGAATGATTTTCTTCGCGAGTGGCAGATTTGCCAGCCGTCGCGCTTTGGTCCGACCACCATCAAGGAAGGCGAACCTTACAACGCTGGTTCCACAACGTTTCCGAATCCACCGAGCTATATCTGGAACGCCACCGAGGACACATCGCTTCCAATGCACCCAGATTCTCTGTCAGCCAGGTTTGGACAGCTTTCGTTGCAGGATTTGTGCGACGATTGCACGCCGGGAGCGGTGTTCATCATGGCCGATGCGCAAGACAAGACGCTCAAGGAATTTCGGCAAGACGTGAATTATCGCGAGCGGTTTACCGGCTCCGGGGCGAGTTTGGATTGCCCGTTCACGGTGGCGGGCACTTATGCAATCGACGGTTATTATTCAATGGCCCAAGGTGACGCCAGCGACCTCGGTCAGAGCGTGGAAAAGCTGATCAACCGTGCGAAGCTGGATTTCAGCGCCGAGCCGCAATCATTTCCGAACAGCCTTTATTTCCAGTTGGGTTACGGTACGCAACCGGATTGCCTCGTGTGGGCGGCGGCTGAAGGCAAGCCGTTGTCCTGTGAAACGGAAATGACGGACGACGAATTGGCGGCGGCAAACGCCCGCCCCGGACTTGGGGCGAGTTATCCTCTGTATCGGCGTGGGCGTTATTTGGCATGGAGGTTTTACATCAACGGCACTGGCGGTGCGGCGTGTATCAGTTCGATGACGCGGAGAATGCGGTTGATCCAAGGCGAATGGGATTGATCGACGTAAAACCGACCGGGCCGGATGCCATCGCGGATCAGCGGAAACTCTGTTCGACCTGCAAGTTTTATGAGTGCGACGGGTATGGTGCAGGATACTGCTTTAAGTGGCATCGAAAAAAAACGTGGCAGGAAGGCTGTGATTTGTGGGAAGTGGACAAAAACTTTGTATTGCAAACAACAAGGCAATGAGTAACTTGCGAGCAATATGGCCATCCAGAGCGTTGAACGGTTGGCAACGGGAAGCGGGCAAAGTCTTGAATTTCAGTTACCGGATGTCTGGGTGGTTCCGTTGCCTGCCAGGTTCTTGGAGAGGTATCCAGAAATGAAAGCGTGGCAAGATGCGGACAGAACCGCGCGGCAGCAATGGAAGGCCAAGTGCGAACTTAAAATCCGCGAGGAGTTTGATAAGGTTCGCAACACGGTCAACGGATTGGTTGATTTGATCTAATTTTATGGCGTCTTCAGTCTTCAATCTGGGTGAGGTGATCGGCGCGTTTGATCGCCCTCGAAAACCGAACGTCTATAGCTATCTCGACCCGGCCTACGACACGATCCGAAATCTGAATTCGACGCTGGATTCAAACCGCACAGCCAATCAGGGAGACTTTTCGGACTACCTGTCGGCGTTCAAAGGCGCAACGCCGCAGGCGAACAAAATCAACCAAGGCAACATCGACTACATCTCTGGGTTGGTTCAGCGACCGATTGATTCGTCGGCGAACTACAAGGACTTGCTCGGATTCAAGCTTGGCCAACTGAACAACCAACAGAACGTTTTGGATCAAGCCGGTTCGCGCGCCGATAATTTGGCGCTGGCCGCCCTTGGTCTTGGTGGAGGCGCTGGCGGAGGGTCGTACGGCTCTCTCGCCAGAACAAACCGGATAAGCGCGAACACGGTGCCAATTTTGAACACGATCTTCGGCAACACCGGCCAGGATGCGCAGTCGCTTTCCGATCAAAACTATCGCGACATCCTTTTGAACCTCGGACTACTCAGCCAGCGGCAGGGATTGGTTGATCAACCCGCCAATCGGCTGCTGGCTCCAACAGGCGTACGAAATCAATTGCTTGGCGCTGACACGAACTCGATCAACGCCATCGTCAATGCGATGAAGAATAACGTGCTTGGATTGTCCGAGAACACGAGTGGGCTCGGTCGATTCGCAAACGCAACGAAGGCGGTGGATAAAAGTCTGAACAGCGCGCTTGATACTTACCTGTCACTTTACGGCGGCGGGGCGATGGGCGGTAGCGGGTTGTTTGGAATCAGCGGCACCACACCGAGCAACAAGATGCCAGCAATGCAGCAAGGCGGGCAGGGCGGAGGACTGAACCTTCAACAGCTTATGTCCATTCTCGGTAGCAATCGTGGTGGAAACAATTTTAACAGCCAGCCGAATTTTCAAACGACGTATCCAAGTCCAGATTCTAGTTTCTGGACACCGTAATTATGGCATTCGCTTATGGCGCAAACATGTCGGAGTTAGGTCGGAACGTGATCGACTTGCAAGGCCAGCAGAACGCCCGCGACGCCGCACAAGCTCAGGCGCAGAATCAATTTCTTGCCCAGTTGAACCAAGCAATGCTGGCACGTCAGCAGATGGGTCAGCAGTCGCAGCAGCAGGACAAGGCGCTGATGTTTCAGGCACTTCAGCAACAGGCACAGCAAGGGAATGCGGATCGTCAGTTTGGATTGCAGCAGAATGCGCAGAACATTCAAGACGAACAGTTCCGAAAAGGACTGGAACTCCAACGTGCGCAACTCGAGTACGCACGCACAGCGGGTAGCCCGAAGCTGGCTGAAGGAATTTTTGGAGCGAACATCGACACGGCTGGCCAGAACAGAAACGCCGCCGGGATTGCCCAGGCATTGAATGAAGCACTGGCTGCGGAAGATCGAAGATATGCCAACAAAAAGGATGAAACCAATTCGGCGCACTTCGCTTGGGTTCCCGGGCGAGACAGCAAGGTTGAGCTTCGCCTAAAGGACGCTCAAGAGCACGACGCTAACGTGGGAGCTATTTTGACAAAA
>OBLM01000016.1_pt1 | contig 7723 bp, 16 predicted proteins | sample 1519651 | NCBI WGS metagenome assembly OBLM01 (sample SAMEA3235158, study PRJEB22506) | soil metagenome
CGATTTCGAACCCAGATGGATCTTGCTGAGAGACGGTCATCACCAAGTCGCCCGTCGAGAACTGAAGACGCCCCTGACGGTACGCGGCGAAGATGCTGCCCGGATCGACGAGACCCATGACGAGCTTCTTGCATTCTTCAGTCGTTCCGGGGGCGAACTCCAAACCCTGGCTGAGCATGCCCTACATGTTGGCATGCGCGTGGCGTGGGGGGCAACGACCGCCTCAGGACCCGCTATTTTCGGCTTAGTTCCACGGCGCATTTTGAGGGGGCGTTGGATTCGGGCACCCCCCATTCGTATTTACGTAACCGGCCGTGTTCCCAGAAAATCCCCAAATGTAGTTGTACGTCCCGGCCATATCTGTGCCCTGCATGATCCACGGTGCTGTCCCGCAACCCGGAGCGATGTTACACCTTCGTGCGTCACCAGTCTTAGTGACGCACGCCTTCAGTGCTTGGGCCTGGTTGTAAGTGCCGAGCGGCACGCAGTCCTGCCACGTCTGCCCAACGCCGTTGTCGTGTGTGACGAGCGTGCATGTAGTGGCGCCTCCTGTTCCGGTCGCGCCGCCGGTGTCAGCGGCTCCTCCCGTGCCTGGGGCGCCGCCCGTCAGGACGGTGACGCCGCCGGTACCTGTGGCACCTCCGGTACCCGTTGAACCGCCCGTCGCAACGACGGTGCCGCCCGTGCCGACCGCCGTCGCTCCGCCCGTCGATGTCGAGCCGCCAGTACCCCGTCCGCCTGTTCCAGTCGGGAGCACGCCCCCGTCATCCTCTCCTTGACCCCCAGCAGCGATCTTCGAATCGAAACCGCCGTCCGCCTCTACCGGATCTCCTGGAGTGAATCCGGTGAACGACTCACCGCTGCAACCAGTCAACGCGAGGATGAAGATCAGGTTTTTCATGTTGCTCTCACTCTGTCATACGAGAGGCCGATCGCGCTTCTTCCCCAAAAAAGGAGGTACCGCCAGATTGAAAATCGCCTCAAGCCCATGGCAAACCTGCCGTAGCTTCGGCAGCCGCGCTCCCCCACGAACGTGGGAGAGCTCCTCGAGCAGCACGTGCGCCTCGGCTGGCGTGAGTTCGATACAGACGGACGTGGAGGTATCTCGGCGGACCCGCATTCTAGAGATGAACCGATAAAGAGAACTCTCCTCGGGTGTCAACCAGAAGAGGCGATCCCGCAGGATTGGAAATCTTCGCGTTGTCGTGCAGCGTCAACGTCCCGGTTCCGGTCGCGTGCTGATAGATGCCAGTCCCACCAACGAGACGAATCGTAGCCACCTCGCTCGGGTTGCTCGGGTTGAAGCACAGATTCGGTCCGGCTGGATCGATCTCTGCGTAGAGACCGTCACCGTTACGCCCACGAAACGTGAACAAGCCAGACGGTTTCAATTCGAGCGAACCTGGCGCGCAGACCCCGATACTGACCAGCGCCGCATCAACGACTCCTTCCAAACCGGCGAACGGGATCTGATCGTACGTCTTCACGTCGAACGTCCGAGCCGGGTTGCCGTCATGATCGAGATCGAAAGCCGTGTTAGCGACCGCGACGCCGGCCCACCTGCCGTTCACCGAGAAGGAGATGCCGTCCGCTCGAACCGTATGCGCGACACCGACCGTGAACATGACCGCGAGCATCAACAGAAAAAACCTGAGTCGATTATTTGTTTCCATGAAGAATTCCTTTTTCTTTCAAACGTTCACGTAGCTGATCGCTCGCGGACAGCGAGCACATTTCCTTGTGCCGATTTCATCGTGGAAAACTGCCTACAGAAATCCCGTAGACGACCCCATCGAGTGATACCTGAAATCCAACACCATGATGGTTGGCCTCCGGCACCGAGACGATAAAGAAGCCCCATTCATCGGCATGGTCTCTCCTGACAGCGTATAGGTTCAGGTGAGAACGAGCCCGGATTCTTAGTTTCGCCAGGACAGCTAGTACACGTTGCTTCACTCTCGAACGGGGAGTCGCACTCACTTGCCCCTCGCGTTCCTGGTCCCGGTGGGGGTCTTCTTCGGTACGTACTCCACGATTCGCGCCTGACTCCAGGAAGTGGCGCTGCCGAGCGATGGTCTCCTTCGCCGCTTTCTTCGTAAGGAAGAGGAGGCTAGCGGGTCCGTCAGGCAACTCGACCACGTAGATGCGCCCCTTCATCACCCACCTCCCGACGGCGGGGGTTGGAGTCTCTGAAGCAGCCGGCGAGCAAGGAACACCGTGGCGTCCGGTATGTGCGGGTCAGAGTCGACGATCCACTCTTTGAGCAGAGCCAACACCGCGCCGCTCTTCTGGTCCCGCAAGCTCTCCGGCGCCTGCTCTATCCAATGAATCGCGGAATACGCCACCGCGACCGGGTCAGCAATTCGGCCCCTTCGCTCCCACCCTTGGAGCGCGTCGATCGTCTCCGCCAACGTGTACTCCGGCCCGTCTTTCTCACTCAATATTCGGTCGACCACGCGAACCCCCTTCCGTTGCTCTCGGCCCACTCGCGAGCCGTCTTGGTTTCCTTGCTGCCGTCGTCGCCCGAGACGGTGATGCTCTGGTCGTTCGGGATGGCCTCCCAGCATTCCTCGAAGCGGTCGCCAGTGGCCTCGTCCCAAGTGCTCCCGCAGTGTTCGGCCCACGCCTTCGCGGCATCGGCGAAGTCGGCCGCGCAGACCGTGTCCACGCCGTCGGTGAAGAGCATCATGCCGTTGGTTTCCTGGCATCGGGGGAGACTTTCTCTCGCGCATCCTCGCGCGCCTTCAGCTTTGCCCAGTCGCGGTCTCTATCCTTGAACCACTTGTCATGTGCGAAGAGTTGCCCGAGCGAGTAGCAGCAATACATGGGCATCGCCTGCACTAGCGCGGGTTTCCAGCCTGCTTTCACGAAGACCCAGGTGACGAGGAACAGCGGAACGGCGACATAGAGCGCAACGAACATCTTCGAGATCCATGAGTCGAGCATCACGTCCACCCTCTTTCCTTGCGCTTCGCTTCGTACTCTTCCGTTGCGGCGAGTGCTCGCGTGACGCCGTGAACGAACCGCCACCAGCCTGACGAGTTCACGTTCTCCAGTTGGTAGATGTCCGGGTCGTGGTCGCTCGGCGGGCCGCTCCCCTTGTGCGTCACGTCGTAGGTCAGCTTCGCTACGTTGTGAGCCTCACGTAACGCGCGGATTTGTGCCGCGTGAGCTGTCGCAAGCTCCTCCACCTGCTCGGTGGCGAGGCGGAGTTTTTCTCTCGCGTCGTCGCGCTCCTCCCGTAGTTTCAGGGCCTCCCTGAGTATCGGTTCCTCCCTCCGCACGTCGGGGGTCTTCGGGAGGTAGATGGCTCGTAGCGCCAGGATATCGTCGCGACACTTCATGGCCGTCGACTCCTCGCGCGCCAGCTTCGCCAGTTCTGACGGGTGCTCGTCACCCTGCGGATTCCTGAACCGTTCTTCGTGCGCGCGTTTCGCGATGCGATCGCATACCTCCGATGCCGCAACGAGCGTGGCGTCCCGGGTCTCCCTGTCGGTCAGAGGAGCGAGGCGGGTAGGCTGCACATTGTCCGGCTTGACGTCCCGGCTGACCTCCTCGGAGCGGGGCGGCTCGTAGGGGGTCAACGCTGCCGCTCCAAGGTCGCCGATGACGCTCTGGTCGCTCCACGAATACGCTCTAACCCGATGCAGCACGGCCTTTCGCGCCGCCACTTGCCCCCGCTTCCACTCCTCGCCGGGAGCCTCGCGGGACTCGAAACTCCTGATGCGGTTCGCGTCGACACCCGCGCGAGCTTCCAACCGGTCCCTCTCTTCCGTCAGGGCGCGGATGGTTTCCTCGAACTCGCCCGTGACCGCTACCTTGGCTACACCAGCAACCAACTCTTCTTCGATCGCCACACCAATCTCCGCTTCGTCATTCGCGTGCCGATCGCGCCTCAGAAAGAGCTCCCTGAGAAGCACCTGCACCGGCTCCGGCAACAACGCGCGGTCTCTGTCCTGTGCAGCACGGGTGAGAGGATTCTCGCTACGACCTGAATACGGAACCTCTTTCATCTTGCTATCCTTGGCGAGATCATTTTTTGTTTCTTCTTAGGAGGCGGCACAATCTCGGGCCAAACGAAACACCCGGCAACCGGATCACCGTTGGTGGCGCGCATCGCCGCGACAGCTTCGACTTGGGTGTCGTACGGTCCCGCTCGCTTGATACCCGCCCCGCGGGCGAACCAAACTATCTTGAGTGTCATCCTACTCTCCTAGGCAAACGCGATTTGATTTTCTCCCGCCGTCGCGCACGACGCTCGAACCCACGTTCGATCCATCCTACGAACAGGAAACCGAGAACGGTTGCGAGGGCGAGGATCACGACTTCCCCGAGATGAGGAGCTCCCCTACGTTCCCGCGCTTGCTCGCTTTCGAGTTCACGCGGCGAGGAGCTTGAACCGATTCTATTTTGAACCCCCGGTAGAGTTTGCGCACGAGGGGCGTGTCGGCATTCGAGAGCAAGACGTGAACGTCGCGTTTGACAAGATCCTTCGCGACGTCCCGGAGTCGGGTCTGGTCGGCGAGACTGAAGCCGCCTGCGGTGTAGGTCGTGAAGTTGGCGGTGGTGGAGACAGGAATGTACGGGCTGTCGAAATAGACAGCGTCCCCGCGCTTCGCCGGAGCAACCGTCATCCCGAAGTCGAGGGAGGCGAGCATCGTCTCCCGCAAAGCCACGGAGCATGCGAGGATGTTCTCTTCGTCGAAGATTCCCCGTCCTTGCTGTCGCCCCCACGGCACGTTGAAACCGCCCCTCTTGTTCACTCGAAATAATCCGTTGAAGCCGACTTTATTTAGGTAGAGCGTTCGAGCCGCACGCGCCAACGGCGTCAACGTCTTCGGATCGTACGCCCGGATTTTGTAGTACGATTTTTCATCTTGAGCGAAACCGTGATCCAGGAAAAGCATTAAAGAGTGCGGCTCCCTCCGGATCACGTCGTACACGTTCATGAGTTCCTCGTTCGCGTCCCCGATGACGGCCTTCTTGAAACGCCCCTCGGCCGCGAGCGCGAAGAAGACGGCGCCACCGCCAAGAAACGGCTCGTAGTACGTGTTGATCTTCGCTGGGAGTCGACGAATAATTTCCTCAGCGAGAAAACGCTTGGAACCCACCCACTTCAAGAACGGTGTCGCGATCATAGTGTCTTCGCCTTCCCCCGCGCCTTCACCACCGGCATCGTCGGCCACTCCTTCGGGATGAGCCCCTCGAGCGGATCTCCTAGCCCCTCCGCGACGGCTTCCTTCGCGTACTCGAGCGCGCTACCGATGTACGGGAGAGCCTTGAGCACCGCCTTCTCGTCGTTCGGCCTGAACACCAGGTGTGCGCACGCGAGCTGTTGAACGGCGAGGTAACGGACACTCGGGCGTTTGTCGATCTCTTGACCCTCTCGGTACTCGCGCCAGATCGCGTCGCGCATTCTGTTTGGGAGCGCGAACCAGTGGCCGCGACATATGAACATCTTCGGCGGGATGAGGCGGTTGCAGCCGGGGGCGTGGCAGGTGTGGCTCACAGGCTACCGTCTTTCGGGGCGCACGTCGGGCACAAGTCGTACGCAAAGTTGTGTCGCATCAGTAGTCCCTCGTTCGCAGTCACCCCATCACTCCAACCTGAAGGCAAAGAGCCGTTTGTAGTCTCGCTAGCTCCGCACCGATCGCAGGACCAGGTCACTCTCTTGTCGGCGCTGGCAAAAATGTTGGTGCACCTCACGGCTTGTCCGTCGATTTGTTCTTCTTCATCTCGAGCACGAGCACTTTCGCTTCCTCGAACCCGTGCTCGAGAAACAGGTTCAAACACGCTTGGTAGGAGATCGCTCCTTCGCCGAGCGTTTGCAGTTCGCGCGCTCTCTTCTTTTTCTTGTCGCTCACTTGTCGACCTCGGTCTTCTCCGGAGCCGCCTTCCATTCCGCGCGGTACTTGAGGTTCGCCGCTTGAGCCGCGTCAAACGAGACATCTCCAGCCATGAATGCTTTTTCTAGTGAGGCCAAGAATGCTTCCGGATCACCGTGCAGCGCAGCCATCTCCTCACGGCTACGACACCTGTGGCGGCACGAACACACACCCGGACGGAACGTCCTGAAGTTAATCTCGTCATCGGACATTTATCGAACCGGCCTCCCCGCCTCAGCGCGCTCGGCGTTTAGTCGGCGCGTGTGAATCTCGTCCGAAATATCCCAGAGCCGTTCGGCCTCGTCGTGATCCCCGCGCTTGTCGTTCTTAAACGCTTCTCGGGTGAAAAGATCGGAGAGTTCTGCGAGGAGGGAGGCTTTCACGTGCGACATACGGTACACCCAGCGTTGTACTTTTGCCATCCCAAGAATCTTCCCTCTATTGACGTTTCCCGCTCCCAGGCGGAAACTGGCTCTACAAGATGAGCTACCCCCCGCAACGACGCCGAGTCGTAGCGGCAGCCCCCCGTAGGCAGCCGGCGGAGCTGCGCGCGGTTCGGGTCGTGTTCGAGCCCGACACCGAACACGACGGGCAAGAGTACATGCGCGCCCACGCTGAGGCCGAGGTCATCATCGAGGGCGTCGAGCAGACTCTCACGAGCGGCGGCATGTGGGGCATCGAGGACGACGCCGAAGACGAGTACCTCGACGAGATTATCGATGGGGAGTGGGGTGCGCTCCGCACCGTACTCAAGACGGTGGGCGTACCCACCGATCAGTTACCCCTCGCGGTCGACCGTGAGTGGATCGAATGGAGAAAGTGATGCCTAGAGGCGTTTCAACAGATCTAGAGAATTTCAAAGAGACGCTCGAGAAGGGCGTCATCCTCGTCGGCGGTGAAGCCGTAGACAATAACTCGATCGACCCCGAGGACGACACGCCGGTCTCCGTGGCGATCATGTTCGACGTGAATGGCTTCGGCCCCCACGTCGGTGTGATCTGCGCCGTGCAAGGAGGCCATGTCGACGAGGCGCTTCAAGCGGCGGACGAACTACTCGAAGAGTGGACGCTCGATCACTACCCCGACAGCGACCCAGAGCATTTCACCGAAACGTTCGACGGTCTGATGTGGGAACTCTCCCCTGAAGACTTCATCGCCGCCATCAAAGGCACCCCGGCGGAGAAATTCATCGACGTCGTCGAGTACGAGGAAGAGGAAGACGGGGCCGGCGAGGTGTCCGAAGCAGCCGAGGGGGACGACGAGGATGTACCCCTCATCCGTATCAGCTTCACCCGCATCACCCGAGGCGACTCGGAAGACTCAGACGACTACGAGGAAGAGCACGGATGGATCGACGAAGACGGCGTCGAGTTCGAACCTGACGACGACGATGAAGATCCGAGCGATTCGATCGTGCGCCAAGCCGTGGATTTCCTGAAGAAGGAAGGCGCTACAAACCCTTCTTCCTCCGGGTTCCATTCCGGCATCTGGTACTCGACCGAGTACGAGACGACCGACTACGGAACCGGAGAGGAAGAGGAGCGATCGTTCCACCTCAAAAACTTCGAGAAGGAAGAAGAAGCCGAAATTTTCAAGCAGATGACGGCAAGGAGACGATGATGGCCGGCAAGAAACACAAGGACGTCGAGTACGCAGTTGAAGATGGCAGCGGCAAGGAACACATCTTCAAGACCTGGGGCGAGGCCGCCGAGTTCGCGCTCGGCATGGCCGCCTCTCGCGGAGAGGCCAACCTCGACGTGCTCATCTACAGCACGTTCGGCGCGAAGTTCTACGGCGGCAGCGACGCCGTCGCTCAGTACAAGGAAGATCCGGAAGCG